>OHEU01000303.1_pt1 | contig 32004 bp, 57 predicted proteins | sample 1567341 | NCBI WGS metagenome assembly OHEU01 (sample SAMEA3879524, study PRJEB24766) | human gut metagenome | biome: human-associated habitat; feature: feces | place: USA | collected 1985/1987 | reverse complement strand
CAAGAGCCTGTATTAGAAGTCAAATAAGAATAGTGTCAAACTTACGTAAACAACAATAACTATGTCAAAAGTAGAATTAAACCTTATCTCGGTAGAAGAAGCAAAGGAGTTGAATGATAAACTGAAAGGTTTAGGAACTCCCACAGGAAGCAGGGTACTTATAGTATCCCCAATAGTAACTGCAGATACCAAAACAAAGGGTGGATTATATATCCCTCAGGAACACGACAAAGATACAGTACCACGCAAAGGAGTGGTCATTCAAGTAGGGCCAATAACTGACGAACAGCAGGAAGAATATCCTGGTCTTCAGGTGGGTGCGGTAGTTACATACGGATTCTATGCCGGTAAAGAGCTAGACGTAGTAGACCTTCCTAACCAGGTAACAACTATATTATCTCTGAATGAGATACTTTACATAGAAACCAATAAATAAAGCCATGAAAGAAGGTAAAAAGAAGAAAAAGGGTAGTGTAATGACTACTCGGGAAAAGATGCTTGCCAGGAAGAAGGAACTGGAAAAGCGAAGCAGCGGTGGAGGTATTATATACCCGAAAGAAGGAACCACACGAGTACGTATCAAATCTCGTGGTGCTGATGAAGAGCTGGGTATGGAGATTGTCCAGTTCTATCTTGGGCCGAAAGAGGGAGGTATCATTTCTCCGGCAACTTTTGATGAGCCATGTCCTTTCATGGAGAAGTTCCAGGAGCTTAAGAACTCCGATGACCCAGATGACAAGGCACTGGCCTCGAAACTGGTACCAAAGAGAAAGTACCTTATAGGGGTACTCGGTTACAAAGATACCAAGGGTAAAGAGATTGACCCCGACCGAGTTGATAAACCCATGATGGTACCCCGTTCGGTATATCAGGATATCATTGACCTTTACCTCGACGAAGAGGATTGGGGTGATATGACTGACCCAGTAGAAGGATACGATGTCAAGATTACCCGTACCGGCTCTGGTAAGAATGACACCAGTTATTCGGTATCACCTTGCCAGAAAACTAAGCTGGACAAGAAGTATCGGGGAGAGGTCGACCTGGAGAAAGCAATCCGTGCAAACATTCTTTCCTATGAGGAACTCGAGGAGAAGCTGGCTTCATTCCTTAACGAAGGCGGAGATGAAGACGAAGAGGATGAAGCTCCCCGTAAGAAATCTTCCAAAAGCAAGCTAGCGGACAAGAAGAAGAAAAACAGAAAGAAATATAAGGGTGATATCTAAAATCTCTGGATATATACCTAAAGCAGGAGTGGGGTATAGTTTATATCCCACTCTTTTCATATAATAAATAATAAGTATGGCACGAAAGGCAAGAGCTCCTAAAAAATCAGGAGGTCGTAAATTCAAAATACCAACACAAAACGAGATACTCAAGAAATATGGGTCATCTCTCCAATTCAAAGCCAGTACAATAAATCATCATGGGTTGTGGATTCCTTCAACCTTCTTTGCTCTCAACTATCAGATGGGTGGTGGTGTACCCTTCGGTAAGATAATTGAAATCATGGGAGAGGAATCATCGGGTAAATCCCTGATAGCATACAACTTTGCGTATGCAACTCAGCAACTCGGGGGTCATGTAATCTGGGTGGATGCAGAACAAGCCTGGATGAACTCATGGGCTGAAGAGAACGGTCTGGACCCTGAAAGGGTAACAGTACTTAATGACACCCGAATAGAAACCATATCTGATGCTATAGCAGATTTGGCAATATATTGGAGGTCAAAACTAACCAACAACGAACCTATTATCGTTGTGATAGACTCTATAGCAGCTCTGGATTCAATAGAAGCCATAGACGCTAAGATGGCTGATGGTAAAGCCGAAATGGGTAACCGAGCAAAACAGATATACAGGATGTTCCGAATCCGGAATGAGCTGTTTTATCGGTTGGGAGTAACTATGGTATGTATCAACCAATTCCGTAGTAAACTTGGAGCAGGCTTCGGTCAAGATACAAGTACTACTCCAGGAGGTGCAGCACTCAAGTTTTATGCTTCAATACGTTTGGCTTTCTATTCTGGTAAGACTATGAAGATTAAGTATAATGGTAAAGAAAGACGGGCAGGTAAATATGTAACTGTCCAGATGAAAAAGAATAAGGTATCTCCTCCACGAGAGACCATATCTAAAGCTCCGATATATTTCAATCCAAAATATCACGAGGTAGGGTTTGACAGATACTTCTGGTTGGAAGAGTCACTGGAAGATGCCGGTGTAATTGAAAAACTCGGTGGTGGAACATATATGTTCGAGGGAAGTAAGTTATGCCGAGGAGAGGATGCTTTCCATAAGTTGATTGAAGAGGATGCTGAACTTCGAAAGAAACTTCTTAAGGCTGCAGGTATAAATACTATAGGAACAACAAAACGCAAGATAAAGAAGATTGCACGAAACATGTTCCCTGTTGATGCAGACTTAGACTATGAATCTCAAATAGAATCCGATGATACAGAAGAAGACGAATACATCCCGGACGAGGGGTAGAAAGCCGAGGATGCTTATGGTAGTGGATGGGAGTAACCTTGCTCACCGTTCATACCATAAGTTTAAGAATCTTAAAGCTAATAACGGAGCTGGTACCGGATTAGTATATGGATTCTTAAGAATACTCGGTTCATACCTTGTAAGGTTTAAACCAAGTCACGTGGTAATAACATTTGACACTCGGAAGAGTAAAGAGTCTAACTTCCGTAATGAATTACTTGAAGGTTACAAAGCTAACCGGAGTAAGATAAGTATGGATTATGAAGACTTCAATAAACAGTCAGCTCTGTTGAGAAGGATTTTAAGACTACTCGGGGTTCAGATGATTATAGATAAGAAAGGGTTAGGACATGAATCAGATGACTACATTGCCTGGCTGGCTATAAACCATCCTGGTAAATCTCTCATAATATCTTCAGATAAGGACTTCTGTCAATTACTTGACAAACGAGTGAAGATATTCAATCCCAACAAAGAGACACTAATCCACAATCAAACCTGCAAGGAGATTATGGGTTATTCTGCTGAGGAATGCGTTGATTACCTAATACTTAACGGAGATAAGTCTGATGATATCCCGGGTTACTACGGTATGGGTGAAGTGAAGACCAAAGCTTTCCTGAACCAATTCGGGAGTATAGCTGACTTCATAGATGCAAGAGGAGCAGAGTTTAAGGGCATAGAAAGGGACCAGCTAGAAGAGTTATATAAGAAGAACAAGCCTCTTATAGATTTGAAAGCTGCTTTAACTCTATACCCGATAAAGAAAGTCCCTTGGGTAAAAGGATGTACTAATAATATAAGGAAAGATAGGTTATTCATGGTCCTCGATAAGTTCAATCTGAGGTCATTTAAGATACCTGACTTTTTGGAACCTTTCAAAAAACTACAAACGTATGTACAACGGTAAATATCAAATTATGTTTACAGGTGTTTCCGGAGTAGGGAAAACAACCATTGCAAAGGAAGTATCGGAAATGTTGAAGATACCCTTTATATCTGGTTCATACTCTGACCTGGTACCAGAAACAAAAGACATGCCCCACGCTGACATGATTCAGCAGGATGCAAAGACAGTATTCATGCAGGATATGCAGGTACTCAATCTTCGTAACAAAGCCTTTCGAGGGGAGGATAACTTTGTAACTGACAGGTCATACTTTGACTCTGCAGCATACTTCATCAATAAGTTATCTCATAGGTTGGCAGAGTGTGACCTGGACCATGCTATAGACTTATGCAAAATGCTACTTGGTCAACAGTGTACTCACTTGATATTCATACCATTCTCCTCAAGCTTTTTCAAGGACTGGGTAACCGAGGATAACGGGAAACGAGTACTGTCAAAATACTATCAGTTCCAAGTTTCTCAGGTTATGTATGGATTACTTGACCTGTGGGGGTACAAGCCAGATTCCAAAGTAATGCAAGCAGTGAATGGAATACCAAGTACTGGTACTTTGGAAATCATGGGTTACAAGGTAAAGGTTCTCATATTAGATGAGATGAACTACGAAAAGAGAAAGCATTTAATAAGGAAATTTCTTCAGTTATGAAGGTGATAGGAATAGCATTCTCTGATTTGCACTTGGGAGAGTATTCCAAGTTCAATGAAGAAAACAAGAGGACCCTAAGTATTTTCAGGGTCCTCTATTTGATTAAGGACTTATGTATCAAGTATAAATGCCCGGCATTCTTTTCGGGGGATTTTATGCACCGTCCAGAATATATAAGTACTTCACTTGATGAAATTATAATCGAGAAGTTCGAAGAATTAAATAGGTGCGAAGAATTTAACATATATGGTATATCTGGAAACCATGACCTTCAGAAAAGTAATTCTATAGACAGAAGGTCACCATCTCATTGGGCAAACCTTTGCAATAGATATTCATTCTTACACAATCTGGATTTCTCATACCATGAGTTCGATAAGTTCAGAGTAGTAGGAATACCTTACTTAGACCATAACAAAGGATTAGATACTTTGATAAAGGCTCAGATGAAGGAGGCTATGTTAAAGCCTACAATCCTATTATTACATACTGACTATCCGGGAGCTAAAGATACCGATAACACTGAAGTTGGAACAGTAGAGAATCTGAACGTAAATTTACTGTCAAAGTTCAAATTAGTATTGATAGGCCATATACATAAGCCTCAAAGGTTGGGGAAAAAGATATACATGGTAGGAGCTCCTTTACAACAAAGAAAAACCGACCGTAATTGTAAACTTGGATACTGGAAGATATATGAAGACTTCTCAATGGAATTCAAGCCATTCAAAGGCTTTCCTAAATTTGTGGATGTATCATCAGAGGATGAAATTAAAGATGACGGCAATTATTATACTGTCGTTGCTAGCAAGTCTCGGGTTGTGGCGGTGGAAGATACCCCGCAAATAAATCGGGAACTTACTAAGAAATCTATGGTACGCCGATATATGAAAGCCAAGGGCATAAAAGACAAAGAAAAGAAGGCCACATTATTAAAGGTAATAAAGGAGGCAGAATGATACAGTTTGGAAATATAATCATAGAGGGCTTCTGTTCTATACCTTACCTTGAATTAAATCTGGGTTCAAAGGGTATAACTGTAATCAGAGGGGCTACAGGGGAAGGTAAGACTACAATCTTATCAGCTCTGGTGTGGGGTGCTTATGGTAAGAATCTAAAAGGTAAATCAGATGTAAATACTTGGGAGAAATACAGACCTAAGAATTATAACGGTACTAAAGTAGAGATATACTTTGGTAAGGATGGAAAGACCCATAAGATAACTCGATGCCTTAAATATAAAGGCGAGGTAAATGGAGCTAAGGGTAAAGATAGACTCATATATGAGATAGATGCTGTTGAAGTATCTGAAAAGAATAAGGGGGAGATACAGGCGCTTATAAACGCTGATTTGGGTATGTCTTATAGCCTTTTTATGAATTCTATACTATTCGGTCAAGGTATGAAAAGACTGATACAAGAATCCTCTTCAGACAAGAAAGACTTGTTTGAGGAGATTTTTGAGTTGGAATACATATCCAAGGCAAGAGATATTGCAAAGGGCTACTATACGGAAGCTTTGAGAGAGTACAATGAAATAAGCCAGAAGTACTCATCAAGCAAAGAAAAGAAGCAATCTATTCAGCGAATGCTTGATGACTTGAAGAAGCAGGCCAACCATGTAAAGAATGACCTATCTTCAAGAGTAAAGGTTTTGGAAAAGAAGTTATCGTTGCTAGCTAAGGCCAAAAAAGAGAACGAGCTTAAGGAGACAGTAACTTATAAGAACCGTATAGAACAGAGAATTCAGGAAGCCCGGGACAATCAAAAGGAGTTACTCAATAAGATAAATGATGCCAAGAAGAAGACCAGGGTATCTCTAGAAGAGTTTATTGGTGTAATTATAAAGTTACTAAAGAGAGGTGATATTAAAAACTCTTTGAAACGTCTAATGGAGGTAAAGAAAGCCTTTGGAGATATAGAAAGGTTACAAGATAAATGTTCTAAACTGGCGGACAAAATCTCCAACTACAGGGATAAGTTAGAAGAACTTAGGGACCAAGAATATGAGGCAAATAAAGTTCAAAGGGATATTGATTTAACCCATGTTGAGATAAAGAAGCTTTTGTCTGAAAAGAGAGCTGGTGTTAACCTGGGCATAATCAAGAAATATAAGACCCAGTTATCAATCATATCAGATAAGCTTCAATCTATCGAGAGTGAGATGGAGGAAAAGAGGGCTAAAGTAGATAACTACAAATGGGTAATGGATGACCCACTTGGAAATAGGGGTATAAAAGCCTTCTTATTTGAAAGCTCTTTGGATATATTGAATGAGACTCTGGAATCATATTCAGAGGTACTTGGGTTTAGTATACTGTTCTATGTAGATATCCAGGGTGTAAAGAAGGACTTCAACACCCAGATAATTATGGATGGTATAGAGGTATCTTATGAAGAGCTATCAGGTGGTCAAAAAACTTTGGTGAACATAGCTATGGCATTTGCTATGAACGAAGTTATGACTAAGGCTAAAGGGATTAACATTGCTTTCTTGGATGAGGTATTCGAGAACCTTAGTTCAGAGTATGTAGACCTCGTAATAGGCCTTATCAGGAAAATATACAAGGATAAAACCCTATACCTTATATCACACCAGGAATCACTCCCAATACCCAATGCCAGGGTGCTTACTGTGACCAGAGAAAGGGGCCTTTCACAATACCACTAATGACTATTGGTATTAAACACTATCAAAACCATGAGAAAGAACAGTAGAAACAAGGGAAGCAGGTTCGAGCGTACCATAGCAAAGGCCTGGGAATCCTGGACAGGATATAAATTCTCTAGAACCCCTGGCTCAGGAGGATGGGCAAAGGCAAAAGATGCTATGGGAGACTTGGTATGCACTGATGAAAAACATTCGAGAAGATTCCCTTTCAGCATTGAATGTAAGAACTATCAGGAAATTAAATTCGAACATATACTCTTAGGCCTTAGAAGTTGTAAAATCATTTATTTCTGGGAACAGGCTACAAAGGATGCCAAACGATGTGGAAAAATACCCGTATTGATTATGAGGTATAATTCTATGCCAAAGGGGGAGGCCTTCTTTATTATAGAAGGAAATGGAGCACTGGATTTATTCATGTTAAACAGTTGTTCAGAACTATCACGGATGGAAATCAAAACCCAAAAGGTACACATATCCGTATACATGTTCAAAGAAGTACAAAGGTTGTTAAACTATACGGACATATTCAAGTATGTTCGGAAATTAAACAAGTAATATGAAGACCCCCTACGTATACTGTATTTTTAGGCTTGATAGGAAGTTCTACAAAAGAATCAACTCTGATTTGAAAAGTAGGGGGTATAAGCATGTGAAAGCCATAATCCCTACTATCAGCGTATTAAAGAAATCTCGAAAGGGTAATAATGAGTACGAGGATGTACCATTATTGTTCAACTACGGATTCATACGAATGAAGCCAGAGAAAGCCTTTGACAGATACTATCTAAACAAATTAAAGAAAGACATACCCGGTATAATGTCTTTCATGAAATCCCTTGACTATCGTCCGAAAAGAAAGAGGCTGAGGGTGGATAATGCCGAGGACTTTGATGATTACTCAGTAGTAGCTACCATAACTAAGGAAGAGGTAAAGAAATACAGAAGAATGTCTAAAGCCAATAAGATATTCTCTGCAGATGATATTACCCGGGTAGCTATTGGGGATTACGTAGTACTTAGAGGATATCCGTTTGAGGGAATACATGCAATCTTGTTGGAGAATAATCTGTCTACTAAGACGATGCTGGTAAAGTTATATCCTGAAATGGATGGTAGTTTGGAAATAGAGGTACCAAGGGAAAACGTACTCTATTCTGCATACCATGAGTCAGATGAGTATAAAATGTACTCAGCAGACTACGAGGTAGACTTATCTCAGATTCCAGACGGTAGTACTGAAGATATTCTAATGAACAAACAATACTAAATATGGAACGACATCAAGAATTGGCTTGGGATTGTTTGACCGAGCCAGAGAAGAATAGCCTGATGTTTATTCAGGGCAGAGGACTATCAACTTGGGAAGCTGGAGAAATTCTCAAGATGTCTCATTACAAATATCTGGAACTAAAGGCCAGGGCAGAAAAATTCTTCAAACTATTCTCTGACTACTTTGAACTTCATTCATCATTAGTAAATCCCCAATCTCCAATAGAACCGAGGTTCAGGGACTACCTATTCGGGGCCATGGTTAAAAGACTACCGAAAGAAGAAGCAAAGATACATTCAGGAGATTCATCTTGGTTGTTAACTTCTATAACAAACCCAAGAATCATAAAGAATATGAAAAGGCTGAAAGAATCAGAGAATAAGTGGGATAAAGACCTCTATGCTCTGATTCTTGAGTTTGATAGATGGAACAACTATCGAATAATGCCTCGTGTATTACAAGCTCCTACAGCATATAAGAGAAGGTCAATTAAGAAGGATAAGGTATACTTATCTTACCTTCATCGAATACCTGACTTTAAGATAAGGCAATTGATTACTGAGTATTGGAAGAACGGTCCTTCCGGTAGGAGGTATTTCACAGCTATAGTATCAGATGAACTTTTCCCAGAAGAGGGTTATGGGGTGATGCCAATTAAGAGAGAGGGTGATGTTATTAAGGCTGTTACTGATTTAAGGATGTATATATTCGAGAGTCAGCCTATTGCCGATACCTTTGGATTTTTGGTTACAAGGTACTTTGAAAAAACGGTGGATAGTAAAGGGGGCTTGAAGTTCTGGAAGGAGTACAGGGAGGTTATCCAGAAAGCTATTAACTACAAATCAATAAATAACATGGATTTTACTTGTGAGACTCTGGATACTGCCTATAAATTACGCCGGAAAAGAACCACTAAATCTAACTCTTAGAATTTTAATGCAAATATTTTGCAACTTCGAGAAATTTGATTATATTTGCATAACGAAATAAGAAAATAAATTTTATACTTATATAAATATGCGCAAAAGTAAGAAAAAAGACAAAAGACCGTTAAAGCTTAACAAGGAAAAGCTTAAGGTCATGGGAAGTGGGTTAGAAAATATGACCTACAAGGACATGAAAAGAAGAGCAGTTGCTCTCGGCATGCCTTTCCCAGATGCTTGTTCAGCAGATTACAATGGACTGGCATCATGGATTCACCACTCAGAAAATAAGCCGGATAACTCCCTTATTGATGAGTATGATAAGTGGATGGACCAGCAACTAGAACTTGCGGGTTATACAAAGGACGATCCGATGAGAAGCTATCAACTCAATCTAGGGTTCATTGGAGAAGATGCAGTAACCAAGCAAAAGAAAACTAAGAGGGTGAAAGGGTTGGAGAAACCTAAAAAACCTAAGAAAGAGAAGGATGATAACGGTCTCTGGAAAGGAACCAAGAAATCCTATGTATTCGAATTAACCTACAAAGGTTTATCAATCGACCGTATTACTAGAAGAGTGCAAAAGAAGTTTCCTGATTCCAAGGAGAAATCCATTCAGCAATGGTATCGGGCAGCATTACGTAAACAAAAGAAAGAGTAGGGTATGCCTGTTGTATTTAGATTCAAGGGTCATGATGACTTTGAGGAATCCTGCTATAGATTAGGAATCCCATGGGTACCTCCTCATATTCTTAAGATGAGTCTAAAACTAAAACAGCAATGGCAAAGGAAAGTACTCTGTGGAAAACTAAAGGTTCATAAATACAGGGAAAGGGATAAACGCTTTCTGGATAGATACCGGGAATGCTTAAAAGAAGCTACCAGGATTAACGGGGTAGTAGACCCCGATTCTTTACCCCCTGATGTAAGGGCATACTTCCTGGAAAAGAAACGGAGGAGAGAGTACTACAATAGGTTCAATAAGGTAGTAAAAGAAATGGACTTAAAGATTTACCTTCATAAGTGGTATCCGTGGTCCTACAACTACAAAGGAGAACCGGCAGTAGTATTACAGGGATTCTATTCATTGAAGGCAGCCAGAAAAAGGTTCTTAATCTATTATGGACGAGAGAACTTAAAAGCAGTTCATTGGATAAAAGGTAAAACAGCACTTGAGAAAAAGTTTGTTATAGGTAATTCTTTACTTATAGCTGGAAAAAGGAAGAAACCTATATCCAAGATATTGCTAACCGAAGCCTACAGAAATCGTAAGGAAGCAGCCCAAAGGGAAATCGGTAAGAGGATTGCTCGGAAAAAGAGGTTGGGCTCTCAACAAAAGGAAAAGTACTTTTTGAACTTGGTAGATAAGTTTAATTATGGAGCAAAAGAATATAGAACTTTACTCAAGCCTGTTCCGGAAAAGCTTGTTAAGTTATCGAAGGCTAAGGAGATTGAGTCGAAAAGAAAGAAGGCTCTTTACGAAGAAGAGTGATTTAACCTGGGCTCAAATTAAAGTAGCCCTTGCATATAAAGCCATAACTAAACGTTCTGCTATCAGTTCTATTAGGTGGACTAAAAGACATTGGAATGAATATCAAAGGGCAGTATTGAGTAGGGCAGGTGGGATGCCTTTGGTAAGAAAAAGGTTAAATGAGAAGTATATTCTCAAAGAACTATTATCACAAGGCTTTGTTCCAAGGTCAGATTTCCGTATGAAAATGAAATCTGGATGGTATGCTTACTTGGTAACTAACCAAACGGTATGTGGAGAACACTATATTTATCCTGAACACTTTGCTCATGATTATAGGGCAGGTAGAAATGGTTACAGGGATATCCATACTGCTCTGAACTCTGGAATAGGACAAGAAGGATATACGAGAATCTATTATACTGCATATAAAAACGGAATAGCGAAATGACAGTAGTAAATAAAAGGGAGCCAGAAAATCCCTGGGATGGTATAAAACTCATAGTAGGTATAAAAAAATACTATACCGAAACAGGTAATGCGGTAGACGATACCTTCACCACAGAAGGTGAACCTTTCGAAGTAAAAGACCAAAACGAATTTACTCAGAAAGTAGAAGCTATCAGGGATAAAAACGTATTCTTGAAAGCAATGGCGGTCCAAGAAAACAAAGAGATATATACTCAGAAGTTTATCACGAAACTATAATCAATCAAACATTTTTCAAACAACCTTTTAATTCATTAAATTATGGCAAAGAAAAAAGCTGCAGCAAAAGAGGTAGAACGCAAGGTTCTCTCTAACGGGGTTATCCTCATCAAATACGATGACGGTTCCTATGCACTTCTGACTCCTATTTCGGCAGAAGATGCCGAGGATATCTTCGGTGGGGAAGCCGAAGATTCGGAGGACGAAGAAGATGACGAGGACGAAGATTCGGAGGACGAAGAAGATTCGGAGGACGAAGAAGAAGACGAGGACGAAGATGACGAGGACGAAGATGACGAGGATGAAGAAGAAGACGAGGACGAAGAAGATGACGAGGATGAAGAAGAAGACGAGGATGAAGATGACGGGGTAACCCCTGAGGACCTGGCCGGCATGGACTTCGAAGCTCTAGAGGACCTTTGCGACGACAAAGAACTCGAAACTGACCCCGACGAATTCGACGAGGAGGACGTGGAGAAACTCCGCAAGGCGGTTGCCAAGGAGCTGGGCATCACTCTGCCCAAGGCAAAGGCCGCTTCCAAGAAGGACACCAAGAAAAAGAAAAAGTAAGGGTCCTTCCGACTATAACAATTCCTGAGGGCTGCTATACTCTTAATTAGCTGAAGATAATACCTGGTAAAGATGTCATCAAGTTCATTCAGGTCAGCCCTCTTTTTAATCAAAAACCTTAATCAATAAAAGATATGGCAACCAAGAAGAAAGACAAAGCAGCTGAGGCAAAGGCTGCAGAAAAAGCAGAAACGAAAAAAGGCGGTAAGAAAGAACTGACCGCAGAAGAGAAGAAGGCCAAACGAGAGGCCATGAAGGAGCGACTCAAGAACCGGGCACCTGGTCAGCGACCCAACAGCAAACAGTGCGATATCATCGACCTGGGCGGTGGCAACGTTGCAAAGACCTTCGCCATGAACGTACGGAAGTACGGCGTTCTCATCACCTCAGTGGTTATCGACAAGGACGGCAAGGTGATTGCTGTCTCGAATGCAACCATCCCCGGAGTATCCGTCAAGTCCAAGAAGGAGCACGGCACGCTGGTTCCGAAGATGCCCGGCATGGGTAAGAAAGGGAAGGCAGCCGATGCAGAGGATGACGAAGAGGACGAAGACGATGAGGAATAGGCACACGACGCAGCCTAACCAATTCGGACATAGTTTTTGAGTCATACAGGGGAGGCCATCCGAAAACAAAGGGTGGACCTCCCCACTTTGTATAGGTATATGCAAGAAGACGATGAAATTATATACCTGGCATTATGTAATCAACTGCAATCATATCAGCTATTGCTAGAGGAAGAAAAAGACATCACCGAAGAAAATAGACTGATGGCAGAGTATATTATCTCTAGAACTGAGCAATTGATTGAAATATATGCCCAGAAAATAGGAAGTGACACCTTTATTCAAAGACCTCAATGGGACAATTTAACTCCTCCGTAAAAGGGTTGATATATCGGATTAAGGATATGACCCGATTGATTCAGGACATTGATGCTCAACTATCAGTGCCAGGATTATCCCCCGGAAAAAGGCAATCTTTAATCAAAGATAAGACCCTGAAATTAGGTAAGGTCAAGGCATTAGTCAAAAGGGTAGAAGACCTGGCTAATGGAAATATCTTAACCATAACCTTTGAAAACAAGGGCACTGGAGAAAGATATAGGATTATATACACCAACATCTCTCAGGATGATGCCATTGCCCATCTGAAATTGATGGCATATCTTCGGGGGATAGAAATAATCATCTCAGAGATAAAGGAAGTGCAGACTAAAAACTCCATGACCAAACTATAAACATGCAAAGGTAATTCAAACTCATTTTTTAATCAACTCAACAACAATGGCAAAGGACATTAGCAAGAAAGACCTGGCAGCAAAGAAAGCTCGCCGGGCTCAGAAGGAAATGCTGGCCTACATGGAAGAGAACAATCTCGACCCCAAGAAAGACTGGACAGGCCACAAGAAACACGGTAAGAAAATCCAGGCATGGATTGACGTTATCAACCTCGGAAACAAGAAGGCCCGGGAACTCAACGAGGAAAAGGCCATCGAGAAGTCCGAGAAGAAAAAGAACAAGAAGCCGGAAGCCCATCCCAAGAAGGAAAATGTAACCAGCACTCCGAATGCCTACGACTATCCTACGGTAGATGGCAAGGAGATGACTTCGGACCAGAAGAAGAAGTATCGCCAGAAGATGCGTACTCTTCTGAAGACGATGTCGAAGGAGAAGGCCGAAGCAGAAGGAAAGAAGTATGCTGCAGAGCTGGCTTCAGGTTCGACTGCTGTTCCAAAGAAGGAGAAGGCAAAGAAGGAAGAGCCGGCCAAGGAAAAGAAGGCCGAGAAACCTGCCAAGGAAGGCAAGGACAAGAAGAAGAAAAAGAAGGCAAAGAAAGAGGAGGATTAAACCGATAGGCAATCAGTGAAACTTCTCATACCTCGAATCCACGAATGGTTCGGGGTTCTTTGTTGAATATACCTATACAACACCACTGAATTTAATTTGCATATTATAATAATAAGTATTATATTTGCATAACGAAATATTATAAAGATGAAAATCAACCGAGGCTGTATTAAACTGAAATTGCAAAGGCATCTATCTGCCCAAGAAATATGGAATCAGATTATGGATATGCATATTCAGGCGCTGGAATCCCTTTTAGAGGATAAGAGCTTAGATAAATGGAAAATTATATTCCCCTGCTATGGAACTTCTCTAGAAGCGGTAGAATCAATGGCAAGGGAATATATAGAAGCCTTCAAAATGGTTCAAGGCAATACGTTCAACGAAAGATATGAGGATGTTGAAACTATGTTGGTAACCGGATTAAACCAAAGATGGTTCAATACTATCATGAGTACACTCTATATGATGGAAGAGGACTTAATGGAAATGAGTTCTGATTCCGTATTCACTCTCTGGGATATTTTCTTCACATGTCAGGCATTGCGTAAAGAAAATAATGTGGTAGCTATGGGACTTAACACTTTCGAGCTTAAAGGACAGTAAAGATGAAAGACACAATTAAAATCACAGGCTCATCAAGGATTGAGAAGGTTATCTTTGATGACGAGACAATGGACATTGAGATAACCTTCAAAGGGGAAAAGGTATACCGGTATAATTCGGTATCTGAATTCGACTTCAGAATGTTCAAAGAGGATATCCAAAACGGAGAATCCGTTGGGAAGTCCTTCGAGAAAAGAATCAGGAATAAATACGCAGGAGTAAGATTATGAAAAGGTATTACACTCCAGACGGGGAACCCGATGAAGCTAAGACCCTTTGGGTAGCAGTAAAGAAAGGTATTATAGGGGTATCAGTATTCTGTGCAATATGCGTATTGTGGGATACTAAGACAGTTCCCCCTACTCCCGATGCTACTCCTCACTGGAAAAACTGGGATGAGTCAAGACACTTATCCGAGGTAAAGAGCTATGACTACAAAAACGGTATCATTCACTATAGGGATGAATTTACCGGAGAGAGACCCATGAAGTTAAATCCTCATGGGTCTTCTGGCAGTTATGGTTCTGGTATAACTCTGCAAGTATCAGGTGCATCAGTACACTTGGATATGGATGCAGAAGAATTGATGGACCAGTTAACTGAGGATGTAGATTTTTACGAATACTTCGAACGAAATATGGATTGATATGGCAGGTCGGATTAAATTCAAAGTAAACAAGTACGTTCACGGTTCAAGAAGCAAGGGTGTATTTGAATTCAAGCCTAAAGCTCAGATTATATTCGAGGGTAAGAGGATTGGTCAGATAGTTGACACAGAGGTATACTTCTACATAAGTGTAAAAGACCCTACCCTAAACTACATACCCGAATTGTGGGGAAAATTCCCTACTCATCAGGAAGCAAAGGAAGCAGTAATAACTCAGGCAGAATATATCTGGAAAACACTAAACATTTATCACCCACTTAAAACATTAGCACCAAACTACGGATTATGGGAAAAGAAGTAAAGAAACCGACAAACAGCTGGGTATGGAAAAAGATATTCGGTGTAACCCTATTGGGATGGATGAATATCATGATATTTCAATGGCTATTCATCCGGATATCTTATAATTGGGTATATGTAGACCCTGACAAAGATGAAGATGCTAGAACAGATGATTTCTGGGATGATGAGAAACAGCAGTTTGTTGCAAAAACTTTCTACTATTATGCCCTTATCGGGTGTATTATACCTCTAACGGGGTGGTGGGGAGACTATGTAATGCCGTTCAAATTCAAAGGTCGGTTAACTAAGGTAAAAGAATACTACGAATGAGTACAGTAGACTTCAAAGCTGCTTGTGCAGCTCATAGGAAATGTTGCCCATATAAGGCAACTCCATCTACAAAATGTAAAGTGGAGGACAAGGATAAGGAGAATTTATATGAGAGGTATAAAGGTAAATGTGGGGCTAATGTAGAAACTCCAGATGGTTTATGCCCGGTAAAAGATTGCTACTATATGGCTAAGTTCAAAAAGACATTAAAGAAGTTATCTGAGAAGTAATGACACCAGTAGCTGTGGCTAAAACTTATAATTAGCTTATGGGACCTGAATCTCAGGTTAAATCAGTAGAGATACAAGATGATGGTCATAGGCAAACCATCTATGTAAAGATGACACTCATACGTAGGGATAACTCACTCTCATCAATTAACATTGCCTTGAACGTACCTGAAAAGTAGTTGCAGAATTATTTGCAGGGATAAATATTTATATCTATATTTGCATAAACAATAAAAGGGAAAAGCCACAAGAGGTTAACACACAGAAGCCAAGAACACAACCTCAAAGAAATTGATAAAAATATTTGCATATATAGTATATTTGTATTAGGAAAAGAAATAATAAAACACTTTTAATTTATTGTAAAACCTTTTAACATTGTTAGCCATGAAAAAGAACAAGAAAAATCAGGCTCAGAAAATCGAAAAGACCAACCGGGTAGAGGGAATCAACAACCTCATCGAAGAGAAGACTCAGAAGGTCGAGAAATCCAAAAAGGCTCTGAAGGCCGAGGCTAAAAAAGAGGAAACTCCTGAAGCGGCCAAAGAGAAGAAGGTCAAGAAGACCCAGAAAGAGAAACTGGTAGATAAGACCAAGAAAAGGGTCGAAGCCAACCTCGTCGAGGAAGTGGTAACGAAACGGGAAGTCAAGTACATCTACCCGGCAGACTGCGAGGACACCCTTTCCCGGAAAAAGTTCCGGCAGACGGTCCGAAACAAGATTCATCAGCTGGAGCTGGCAATGCTCCGAATCGAGGACCAGGACTCCAAGGAGTTCAAGAAAGCAAAGAAGGAGTACCTCGAGTACAAGAACCAATTCGTCAAGGAATCCGTTGCAATCTAATCTTTCATAGTAGGAGAGGGGTACAGGACTAAGGTAAAAGCCATGGCCCCTTAGTATAACAACACTTTAATGATATGAAAGATTATGGTTGTCGGCTTACCTGAGAAAGCAATTCAGAAAGTAGACAAGGAATTGCTAGAATTACACAAAGAAGTTCTTAAGTCATATCTCACACAACGGAGTATAAAGCACAAGTACCAAAAGAAATTCTTTAAGATATACGACCACTACATTACGGAGAAGAATATAAGAAGGTTTTTCTTCCGTTCTGCTAAGCTGTTTGTATATGCTTTAGTAACGGACCGATTGGATGAGATTGAAGACTATGTACCCGTAAAAGATAAGAAAAAGCATGTTTCCAGAAAGAGTAAAAAGCGTAACGCTTGATAAGTCCAGGATTACCTATTACCTTCAAACTCAGGAAGGGGTGCAAACCCGTACTGAATGTTCCATAAATCCTGAATTATATCAGGTAGAGGATTTAGCCTTTAATTGCAGTGTAAGGTCTAATCAGTATCTTCCGGATTATGCAATCAAAGGGTATTTCACGGTAGATGAGAATTTACAGCACCCGGTATTCATTGAGAATACAAATGGGCCTCACCTATTATATATCACGGGGATTCCCAGGAATCTTCCTGAGGTAGAGAGGAATAGGTTTAGGTTCCAGGAACATATTTGGTTATCATACTGGGAAGATAAGCATATAGGCTACCTTTTCCAGGTGGTAACTAGAGAACAAGCATTAACTCACTTAATAAACCAATAACTTACAAAATACAAAGCACTATGAAAACTCAGGAGTATGTAAAGCAATTCAAGTTGGACCGGGAACATTACAACTTTAACCGGGAGAAATTTATTGAGGCCTTCGGTCAGGAATTTAATGACCGAATTGAGGCAACCCTTACAGCCTGTAAAAAAATGCAGGTGCAGTTCACCTACGAAAAATTCCTCCATGCCATAAAAGAGCAACAGGATAAATTCCGGAATATTTCCAACAAGAAAGTTGGGGAACCTTTTTCGGAAGGTTTATTCTCGGCATTCTTTGCCTTACATGTTATACCTCTACGGGCAAGTCTTTTCCCTAACATTCATGCTGAATTAGAGGAGAAGAGGAGAAAGGCAATTGAAAGGTATGCCAAGATTAAGGCAGAACTGGAGGCCGCTGAAAAGGAACAGCAGGAAAGGGAAAAGAAAATGGAACCGGTTGTAAATGCTCTGATGACATACGCAGTAGCCAAAAGCTTGGCAAAGCAATCAAAGCAGGTGGGTAATAAACCCAAGGGAAAGAAGTAAATCCTAATAATACAAGACTCTAAAGTTACTAAGATTTTATGAAGACCCCTTTAGAGATAGCAAAATTGGTAGAGGATAAAATGGTGACCTTGTATCAGGAAGCCGGAGAAAATGAGGTAAACATGAGCTATTGCTTCAGACAAAGTTCTGTAACCATAGAAATGCTTTATCCTAAACATGTGCACAAGCTGTTATCTGAACTTTTAGCTATGAGTAACCAGCTTAAATGCGAAAGTCATATAGCAGATTACAAGCTCTCAATAAGCTCATCAAGATTGAAGGTAAGCCTATTTCAGTGATCCAGCAACCTGACTATCAAAGAGTTAATTCAAAAAGGCCCTTACCCAATCGGGGCCTTTTTATTTACTTATCTTGGGATTAACTATTAGATACCAAAACTTAACACTATGAAAGAACAAAAGATAGTTCCAAGGTTTCCAAGAGGAATGGGAGTAACCCAATTAGCTCTACAGGCTAATGCTGGAGATGATGAAGCTCTCAAGAATCTGACCAAGTTCATTATCCATATCTGGATTGTCAACAACGGGAAATTATGGGCAAAGGTTTATTCCGTAAATGAACTCGCAGATTTCTTGAAATCTGAACCAGCAATTATTCAGATGCAAATGAAACAAACGTTTCTAGACAACGGTTTATTTGACCGTAGCAAGATGAATGAGATTGCTGATTCTCTTATGGGAGCTTGCATATCATGGGCACTTGAAGACCGTATGGAAGTAAGCCAGCAGGTTCAAATACTCAGGGATTCTCAGGGCGGAAGATATGCTCCATTCATCACCTCCGAAGTCAATAAGGCCCTTGGATTGAAACAGCAATCTACAACTTCTCTTCAGAGTTTAGTAAGGGCAGTAACTGGAGGGGGTACCGTGAATATCTTTGCTCAACAGAACAATCAATTCAATAATGGTGCCCAAGAAGAGCAGACTTTAACTAGAGATGAAGCCATGGAAATGATTCAAAGGGAGTTGGCTGACAAGGGTGGTATAAAGGAAATTGAATATGTAGAGAACCAATATGACTTCAAAGAACTACCAGTTGTAGTTGCAACCAAACAAAATGGCAACAGAGGTGAGAAAGAAGGGTTAACCATTAAAAACGGAGAACTCGATAGCGTAACAGGGGACTACCATGGTGCCTTAAAAGTTTTTGACGAAGACCATCACCAAATCCGACGAGAGATAGAAGAAGGAATAGCCTATGAAGAAGTAGACCCAGAAATCCAAGATTAGCCATTGATTTTTATTTGCATATTTGAAATATAATTATTAAATTTGTATAAACAAAAATCAAAAGGCTATGGATTTAATAATTAGACTCAGTAGCAATGACACTATAGCTATTGCTATTGGTGGTAAATTAAAGGGAATAAAGGTTAAGAATTCCTGGGTAACTCTATATCTATCCCAAGATGATCTTTGTAAGATACAATATACCCTTGAAAATTATGATTATCAGGGTAAGTACTTAATATCATTCCTGGATAGATTTTTAAGTATTAAAAGTGAAAGTGAACAAGGAGAAGAGATTCAATTCAATCTATAACAAACACCTACTATGAAAGAAGTATTAAACGCAACTCAAGTAGTAAACCGAGTAAATCAACTTATCAATGAAGGTAAGAAGTTAAAGGTATTCGGTTTACCTTATCCACCTTATCAGGAAGACTTGGTCTTTACCGATGAGAGAATCAATCGGCAGGGTTGGCTATGCACCAACTCGAAGGTAACTTTATCAGCATCTGCCTGTGCTACCAAGATAAAGATACACACAATCACGGGTTGGTGCAACCTTTTCCAATATGTTGAAAACGGCAAATACCTCGATACCCTCAGTAAAGACGGGAATTACGTCGGTATGCAGGTTATGGATGATATCTGCCCAGGAATGCTTCTGGGAGAGTCTCAGGAAGACAAGTTGATAAACCTGGGTATGATTATAGATGTAATGGATGATGAAGATGAAGCTATTCGTACGGTAACAGTAGTTGGTACGGATTTCTTGGAAAGAAACTATCATTCATTAGCCAAAGAACCTTCAAGTTACTTTGTATTCGACAAAATCATGTAACACTTTTAGATATGCACACTAATCATCGCATAGCTCTTTTAATCAGGGCAAGCAGACTTTACTGCCACAGCATGTACCAGGGATATGAACCTAAATATTACTCCACAATCAAAGAAGTAGTTCTCAACTTTACTAACAAACTCTTCGGTACAAAGAGTATTGAGAACAAGATAGATATCAAGGTATTGCCTCTGTTTAAGGATAATTACATGGGGGTAAATATAGTTATGGAGTTCCCTGATGAATCCGGTCTGGAGTTCGAGCTTTACAAGCAACCACCTATTCCGGAAGAAGATTACTACTACAAGCCAAAACCCATACCAGCTAAGGCCTAATAAATAAAGGACCATTAAGACCTCTTATCTAGAGGTCTTTTTTGTGTTACTAAACTAAACTTACCTTTATAAGGATTAAAATCTCTAGAACCTATTCCTACTGCCTGATGCCGAGAAGTTTTATTTGCATATTAAAAATATTATTGCTATATTTGTATAAAGATAAAAATAAACCTTAAATATAATACCCTGGAAAAGAAAAAGATTAAGGACTTAGCAAAAGGGGAATACTTTATCCTGAATCCCATCGAAGAACCCAATGCCTCTCAAGTCTGGGTAAGAGGAGAATACATCAGGGAAGCTAAGAAATACAGTACCTACAAATGGGAGGACACTAATCATGAAACTCTCAGGAAAGGAGACAAGGAAGTTTACATAGGTTTTACCTTTTAACACTTACAACTATGGCACAGCAGAAAAGGTACAAATTGCTCATCTGGTTCTATCTCCACAATCACCTTCACAAAAGTATTCATGCTGCACATAGCATGGAGGTAGAACTAACCCGAAAGGCTGAAGTTAGTGAATGGATAGATGAAAATGATGAGAGTATTGCAAAAGCATACCTCATTGACCGGGTTAAAGATACCCGAGAAACGGTAATAGAAAGAAATATAGAACGAACGATATACTAAAACTAAAGATTATGAGTTACACAGTAGAAGACCTGATTAGAGCTCTAGAAGAAATGGACCCTCGGGTACCAGTAAGGGTAGCAGTACAACCTATATGGCCATTTGAACACAGTATCACTGGAGTTATCAATGCTCAGAACGGGACGGTATACCTTGCATCCAGACAAGAAGGTTATTTACCCATAGAAGCTAAAGAAGCTTTCGAAGAGAACGGTATCCCTTTCTAACCTCATCTGACCTCTGATTTATATTTGCAAATATAGATTAAATTCATTATATTTGTAATATAGAAAAGAAATAAAATCGAATATTATGAAAGATTACAAAAAGGTATTGCTGGATGGGTTAAAGAAGTCGAGCAATGTTCAAGAAGAAGAGAGGGATTGCATCAAGGAAGCAATCAAAGAGACCTACCTTGATATGGCTGAAGAGTTGGATGCCCGATTAGGGTTAGAACTCTTTGATTATCGGGTAGAAGTAAGATACTACTCCGATGGAATCCCCGAAAGGTTCAAGCATACTCTATGGGTTAAATTCTCGGATGAGACCATGCCCAAGATGTCTTTCAGAGGGGCAATGCAACAGGTGGTATCTATACTCTCAACTGGAGATGATGAAGTAAAGATTATCAGTCATAACACTGGACTCAAAATCGAGATAGTAGCATGAGGGCATTCAATAAGATACAAAGAGAATACAACTGGGTATGCAAGCATATCAAAGGTCCTTTGTATAGAATAAAGATGCAAGAGCTATACAATGAGGCTAATAAAGCTATCCTCGACCCAAAGTTAACTCCAGAACAGAAATTAAAACTAATCGGTATCAGAGATACATTAAAGACAAAACTATGAAAAAGCTAATCATCATTATGGCCATTCTCTTAGCTGGATGCGTAGAGAAAAAGGAAAGAACCGAAATAGGAGGCAATCCGGATATGATTCAACATCATGTTCCGGTATTTTCCAGAGGTAACGGCTATACAGTATATACTTTCACCTTTGAACAGGATGGCCATAAGTATATGGTGGCTACCTCTTACAAAGGTGGTATTGCTATGGTAGAAATAAAAGATTAACTAAAATTAACCTACTATGAAAATGTTCGAATTCATTCTGTATATGCTGGAGCTGGACCCAGAAGTGGAAGTAAAGTTAATTGAGGATTTGGGACCAGGTGAGGACGGATTACCAAAGACAATACAAGTTGTTCCTACTCTCATGTTAAATACCAAGACCGGAGAGAAGACTCTGGCTTTAATTAAGAAGAGCCATATGGATAAAATGATATCTGAGGAGAGACTTCAGATGACTAAGGTAACATTCCAAGACAAGGTATCATGAAAAAGAAAGAAGAACAAGGGTGCTTAAGGCCCCTACTGATAGCCATTATATTAGTACTGGCAGCGACGATTTGGTACCAGATATCCTACCAAAGTAAGGAAAAGAAAGAGCCTGAGACAAGGCAATTAGTAAATCCCGACGGGAGCCTAAAATTTGAAGCAGTTCAAAGATTGGCTCCCGATTATATTGATAGCCTCAAAAGAGCCGGTGAAATTGAGAGATGGTTAAAAGAACACCCTCAGCAAAACATCAATATACACATCACTATAGAAGATGAACGCTGGTAAAGGCCGTTAATATTTATTTGCATATTAAAAATATTATTGCTATATTTGTATAAAGATAAAAATAAACCTTAAATATAATAAGGCCATGAAAGACATTTTAGTATCTTACACTCGGCAAGAAAAGGATGAAGCCACAGGAAACTACATCTCAGTAAATCACAAAGGATATATTCAACACTGGGACTGTTGCCCAACCTACACAATGGCCATAATCCTCAGTATCGAAGGAAAATTCCACTCAGTCTCAATAGATAAAATCTGGGTAGAAAAAGAGGATATGCCCCAAAACAAAGAATAACCATGAAATCAATAGAAGAAATCATAAAGGAGTTAACACCAATAGAAAAGGTACAAACCTTAATATCTATGATAGATACTCCCATGGGCAGGAGAAAATATCCCAAGGGTATAATCCTCTTGGCTCAATCCTTAAAAGAAGACTACCCAACCACCCCACCCCAAACAAGAATAAATACAAATATTCAAACAATCCCTAATATAAATATACCTATATAATATTCATTAAGGAATACATGTAATATAAATATACATCACAATCATATAAGGCTTTTAGGATTAGCTTTTATCTTAGAAGCCTTTTAGTTTGACCCTTAGGATAGGGCAAAAGTTAACAAGCAGTCCTTGTGACGGGTCCGGACAACGAAAAAGTCCAAGGGCCATAAAATCGGGTTAGGGCAAATTTTTGGGTAGTGGGTAAGGTAATGCCTTACTGTGTACCCTAAGAGCTCTGGAGCTATCTATGTTACTATACGTATTAGCTAAGTCGACTTAGGGCCCTAAGACCAGGAGCAAGGCCCTAAAAGCACCTTTAAGGTACCCAAACCCCTACCTTATTCAAATCTATATATATATATAATATAAGTCTTATTAAGGATAAGGTTAAGGCAGTAGCTAAGGCCTTTTCGATAAAGAGACATTAGGCCCTCTGACTCTTGATGTCTACAGCTTGACTCTCTATTCATATTGGTACACTAATGGGTACCTAAGATGGGCCTTAATCCCAAGCCTTAAAGAGTACAATCTATATTATATATATATATATGCGAGTCTTTTAGGTCATTTTGGAACAGGTGTCTAAAATCGATATGCCAGGAATAGAGTATTGGAGATTTGATTTCTCAAGTTAAGGCTGGTTTAAGGCACATTTAGGGTACCTTTTAAGGCCTTTTATGGTATGTTAAGGTACCTTAATATAGCCTTCATATTATATAAGGATTGGCTTTTAGTGGCCTTTGGGATTATGGCCTTGGGCCTTATGAAGGCCGTTAATATTTATTTGCATATATAATATATTATATCTATATTTGCATAACGAAAGATAAATAATAAACCATAAAACATTTAAAGCCATGCTTAATTCTAAAGACTTCACCACTGCCCTAGAAATTATCTCCAAACACCATTCAACCGAATTGGCAATCAATACTCCTAGCAATAACTTCGTAGGGTATATGGGGCAATCCAAATTTAGGTTACACCTAAAGAAATGCGTACCCGCCGTAATCAATAGCCTTATTAAGGAAGGTTTCATATTAAGTATGGGACCTGAAGGATTAGAGGTAGATAAAATCTAGCCTTGGCTAAGGCCTCCAATTATTATTTGCATATATAATATATTATATCTATATTTGTAATGCAGTATAACAAATTAAAACAAATTAAAACAAATTAAAACAAATTAAAATTATGAATTACTCGGTAAACTCTTTTAAGGTTTGTATTTATAAGGTTAATCCTGATAGTTGGATTATTAGAGCCTTGGAAAATAACGGATATAACCTCGATAACTGTCTCGAATTGGATTACCCGGCGGGGTTTATGGCAATCGAGGTATATAATGATGATTTCGATTGGGTATGCGAACTCTTGGATTATACTGAGAACCCGGATAACACCAGGGAACAACTGCTCGGGTTTTATAACTATGCTCGGACAGAGTATAAGGACCTGGAAGGTTATCCGGAATATATTTAGGGTAGGGGGGAGTTGGCCCCCCATTTGCTTTCATATTTCTTCTATTAAGGCCTGCCAACTCAGGCCTTTTTTATTTATGAACTTATAAGGCCTTTAAGGATTCAATAAGGGTACCTTCTGGCACCCAATAAGGCCTTATACCCTAGGCATATTGGTAAGGCCTTATATCGCTTTTAGTGGCTTGGCTTATAGGCCTTTTATAATAAGCTGTATTGGTACCTAATGGTGCCTTGCCAAGGGACCTTTACTAAATTTCCTTTCAATCGGAATTAAATGAAAGGTGTAATTTAATGCAAGCAGGGGTATATCATAGAAGTTTATAATTAACAAGCTGGAGAATTAGTTATTTATAAAATAAAAATATTCTAGATTTATGAGGACTAAGGCCGAAAATTGAAATGAACATTAAAGGCCTAACCCAAGGAGTTAAGGTACCTCGGGGTGCTAGCTAAGGCTAAGTTTTAATCCAACCTTATAACCAACAAACCATCATGCTAACAATAACCTTATAACCAACAAACCATCAAACCCACTCACCCCCCCCAATTCATTAATAGGAATAAATTATCGTAATTCGTTCTATTATAGGAAAAAATAATCAAAATTGATGTCTAAAATTTTGTAGTTAAAAATATTATTTATATATTTGTATATCTGAAAGATATAGAAGAACTAACAAAAGTTAAACAAATTAAAAAATTTTTACTATTATGAAAGCAAATGAAATTTTAGCAATCGGAAACGAAATTTTTTCAACCAGCGAAAGAAAATCAATTTATCGCAAGGAAATTTTTGTAGAGTGTAAAACAGACAAAGAAAAAAAGAATTTACGAATGAAGCTACGCAAAAAATTAGATGCTTTTATCGCTGAATTTATTGCAACCTCTAAAAATGAAGAAAAAAGAAAAGCATTGAGAAAAGCGTGGCAAGAATACGCAAAGCAAGTATATATAAATTCTGCTTGCATTGTCGATGCAAATGCTAACACAGAAAAAAAGGACACGATTAAAAATTTCTTGCTTGCAATGAACGAAACCGAAAAGAAAAATAAATAAAGTTAAACTCCTTAAAATTTAATGTTATGTTACTTAATTTTCAAAATGTCGAGGATGTAAAAAAAGTATTAGACAACTTAACCTCACATGAAAAATTAGAATTAGCAAATAATATTTTCATAGGTCGTAATCAATCTGATTTCATTGACAGCAAAGGAAATTTTTTTGAGGAGTTAGATGAAGAAACAGAAATAAATAATTTCTATGAAGAATTAAATAATATTTTTATAAAAATTTATAACAATCATAAAAAAGTAGAAAAATATTTAATTCGAAAATTAAGAGAGTCGTATAAATATTTTGATATAGATGAAAAAGATATAAATAAAATTGATCTACAATATTTAGACGATCGATGCGCTGAAATTTTCGAATATTAAAAATAAATAGGGGACATATTATGTCCCCTATTTTTAATAAAATTTAATTTTGCGATAGGGACACCGTGGCCCCTTTTTACTGCTAGCCCCCTTAGGCTCCTCATGATAAGCTCTTCCTAAAGGCCCATACCACATAGATATATATCCATTACCTAATCACCCCCTCTCCCTACACAAAATGAAGAACCCATCCAAAGGCCCTTCATAAAATTTTTCCAGGATATTTTTAAGGCTCCCATTATAAGGACTTCCCATACACCTTTGCCCCATAAACCTTAATCAATTTATCAAAGGCCTTAATCCTAGATTCAGTATCAAACCTATCCCCCAATAAATATCATGGATAGAAAGGTTATCACTAAGGTTCTTATAGACCCCTGTATTCTTATCACCCCCCAAGAAATCAAACCAGAATGCAAAATATTCCAAATATAAATAACTCACCTAATATTTGAAGATATTTTCTAGAAGTGTTGCCTAAGATTGAAAGGACAAGCCCTGTTATTCCTATTAAGGAAGTAAATCATAGTAATTTACTTTTAATCCATAAACCATATAGCTATGAGTTTCCTTATGTTTCACTCGGGTAATATACCTATAATTGAAGAAGATGATATGAAGTTAGTAGAGTTAGTTATTAAGAACAACAATCAAAACCTCCTTGATTGTTGTTTCTAATTCAGTAGTTACCTCTAGTATTGCCTCTGACCTTATGTACGGCCATATTGATGGGGTAAAGCTAAAGTGTTTGAACCAAGCACACAATAATAATTTTCTGATTATCATACCAGACGTATTTGTGAATATGGAGGTAGAGGGTGTTAATTTATACTTACCTAACAATGTCTTATTCTTAAATGATGAAGGTACCCAAAAATTAGTCAAGATAATATGTTACCAAGACGGTGACCAGGAGTTCCAAATGGCAGCCACTATGTAGACTAAAAGAAAAGGGCAGGAAATTTCCTGCCCTTAACTGTGTGAATGTAATGATTATTTCTGGTCTGGTTCTTGAATCTTTGCTCTCTGTTTCAGGTAGAACTTGGTCTCTACAAATAGATATGGATAATCCTTATTCTCCGGGTCATGCACCAATGTATAATCAACCCCTCTCACATTAGCCCTCATATAGTGTAACTTTCTCCAGGCTTCACTGTTCAGGTTTTTGATTACCTGTTCGAAAGAAGAAACAAAACCTATCCTCTTCCTAATGTATTGTTTCGGTGCTCTCAATGTACTTCTACATACTTCTTCGTAGAACATCTCTTCTACTACTCCACCGGCTGCATAGAACTGACCCGGTGTATAAACTTTTACTGCCATATAATTGTGATTAAGATTCCCAGATATCAAATGATTGGTCTTGGTTTGTTGTAACTACTAAATCGTAGTTTTCCCTCTTTACTCTAAGCTTGGAGTAGGTTATACCATATTTCTTGTAAATACCTACCTCAGTATCGGTTAGGATATTTTCTATATTACCTTTAAGTTTACCACTAAACTTCTGAGGACACCCCCTTATCAAGGGGTTTATCTTTCCATAGATTTTGTCCACTATCAAGCTTGGAATATCTCCGTCCAGTATTACTTTCTCTATATAGGCATCCCATACGGGAATATCCTTCTTCTCTTGGTCACTAACCCTCGGGAGAATTATCTCAGTGTTGATTCGTCTTCTTGCCATTTCTGAAAAGTACATTGAATGTTAATATAAACAGCCCGGTTACTACTGCCGGACTTACCGCCCAAATAAGGAATAAAACTCCATACCTTACTGGATTACTGGCTTTCTTTAAGGGAGTTTCCTTGATTACACTTATCAGGAAGATACAAAAAATAAACCCTAAAACATACATGATGAGTAGGGTATAACCCAACCAAGTCGGGGGAGTAGCTGTTAGCGTATTATACATGATATAATGATTAAGCAGGTGATGCAAATTATGAGTGTTTGTAGGGCTTCTTTCTTACCCTTGTACCAAGATTCATTACCTTCATATTCCTTGTCAAGCTCTTTCAAAGCTTTCCAAGCCATTCCACCACTATATGCAGTGTAACTGAGTATGTTAACTATAGCCAAATGTAAGATGAATCGTATCATATATCTCCAAGTTTTTCGAGGATACGGCTTATTTTAGCCGCTGCATACCTAATAATATTGGCATTTTCAATGCCTTTCTTATTGATAGCGGCTAATTTATTGATACCACGAGTTAAAGTTCTCTGAGCCGTCATAGTTTTGTACTTTTCTTCATCGAAAACTTCAATTTGGTACTTCGAATTTAGAGGATGAAGAGTTCTATCCATCTTGATACCATTCTCAAGGGTGTAAATTCCATTTTTCCTCTCCTTAATTGCCGTCTTTTCAAAGAAGGCAGGTCCTGTTACCAGTAGTAAATCACCAACTTTCATAGGTTTTGTTATTATTTTATGCAATATAATATAGATTATTCAACTTCCTTCAAGTATTCAGCTATAATAGGATCTTCACCTCGTATAATCTTACGTAAAGGACGGTAACTTTTAACTTTGAATTTAGATTGAAGTTGTTTAGTAGTCCAATTAGGATGTTTTTGATAGAATTTATAAATCTTTATCTTGAGTTCGTTGCTATATTTAGATTTTGGATGTTTATCTCCGAATACTCTATAATAAGGGTTTTTATCTCCTCGTTTATCCCCCGGCTTCATTCTACCCTCTCTCACAGCTTTTTCAGTATTTTCTTTGGGTGTACACCAATATAGGTTACTTACCCTATTATTTAGGGGGTTATTATCCTTATGACCCACATAAGGTTTATTATATTTGTTAGGTATATGAACTTTTGCTACTAACCTTGAAACCGAGCGTATTCCTCCTCTAAAATAAAAATAAGCTCGACGGTATTTATGATTCTTGGATAAACTGTGGTATATCCTTAACTGTACCCAATTATTATTCCTTAACTCAAAGATATCACCGTCAACACTTACATATAATCCGGGCATCCAGGGAACATTCTCTTTCATCATAAAATATGTTTTAGAACAATAGCAAAGCTAGTTCTTTGCAAGACCTTCAGGTATATATTATATAAATCTATTTTCAATGAATGTTTTAGGTGTATGTGGAGCTCAAGGAGCTCTATTATTCGAGTTTAAAGAGCATCTTGTAGCCAATGTAGAGCCAAGAGCTGTATTTCACTCCAAAAAAGAAGAGCAATGGAAGGTCAATTTTGGTGATATACCCTTTGTAAGGAGCCTTGAAGAGGTTAAAAACACCAAAATTGACCTAATACTTGGTTCTCCATCATGTGGTCATAGCTCTGTATTCTCCTATTCGAGAAAAAAATCCTTGGGAAAACCCCGGGAGGATGTCACCCTTAATTTATATCTTTCCAGTATAAAGAAGTTCAAACCAGCAATATTTATGCTGGAGAACCTCCCTAAGCTTCTAGATTTTATTCCTATCGGGGAATGGGAGCATAATTTACCCGATTATAAATTTATAGTTCACTGTCACTCCGTTTCGGTATTCGGTAATTCCCAACAAAGTAGGAAACGTATGGTATTGATAGGGGTGCGTAAAGATTCTAAAGTTAATCCCGACCTCTTTACTCATACTTTTCAAGTCACTAAGCCTAAAAATCTATGTGAATTGAAGAAAGAAGTACGTAGAGATATAAATTACAGAGAAGCGGATGATAAGAAGTTGGCAATGTACCATTATGCAGATAAGTCAAAAACTACTCTAACTGTAGCTCAAGTGAGAAAGTTATGGAAAACAGAGTTTAAGAATGACTACAAATGGCCAATGAGAACCCAGAAGATGAAGACTCTTCCTGGGGTATACCGTAATAGAAAAAGAAGTTATCCCTTAACCGTTAGACCATCTTCAAGGCAATTCAATCCTCATGGAAGGATTATAGGCCTTGAAGAGTATAGGGTTATAATGGGCTTTCCTAAAAACTTTAAGGTATACTTCGATAAGGCTAATCCAACCTACTGGTTAAATAAGGGAAGGAATACCTTAACCAAGGGGACTGTATATGAAATCTCACTATGGATTAAGACTTGTCTGAAGAAAGGGGATCTGATTTGAAATCTTTGTACATTTGTTTCAATTTATTATTTATCTCGACCTGCTTAGCTTTAAGCCTTAATCTCTTTATAGTAATGATAGTATACTTAGCTTTCAATTCTTTAACCTCGGGTAAATCCCTAAACTTAATTGCCTTTTGCATAACTAAAAGATTTATGAACCAATAGATTCCCAAAACTCTTTAAGGTAGCCTCCTTATATACGTATGCGTAATACGTGTACAGCCCATGTGATAATAGATATACATTAAAAGTATATCTATATATCTATATACGTATATGATATCGTCTATAGCTAAAGCTATATCTACTTTTTAAGGTAATGAAAAAGAACAAAATAACAAATACAGGAAATGAAAAATGTAATCCTAATCTTAATCCTTATATTTATGGCCTTAACCATATTCTGGCTATGGAACCGAAACTCGGAATTAAAAGAAGGCATTAAAAATTCTACTGAGCAACCTGATACGGTTTGGGTTAATAAACCTTTTACAGCAAAGGTAGAATTTCCAAATTTTAAGTTGCCCAAGATGGTATTCCTCTATCAGATAGATTCAGTACCTGTTGAACGTATTGAATATGTTGATAGAGTAGTTACTATCATTCAGAAAGATTCAACCAAGATTGAATACAATGAGTTATTTCTAACTAACTATCCAAAGGCTCCAAAGTTATTGCAGATACTTTCAAATCGAGATAAGCTATCTATCACTACATTCAATACAGACTGTATATCAGCTACAGAAGAATATACAGTCAACTATTCTCGATATCAGTATAATTACCTGGATGGAAAATTAACCTATAAGAAAACACCTTTCCTTAAAAGATTCAATCCAGTGATTCAATATACCTTACGACCAGTACATAACTTCCATGATTTAGATTTAGGCCTGAAGTACAATACCAGTAAATTTAATTATGAGGCTGGGTTGAATATCAACTATTATCCCAAACTTCGGGACAATTTAGGTCTCGATCCATACCTAAGAATTTCATACAATTTCTAACATGGCAAGAAAAAAGACCTTAGTTGAAGATGCAAGTCTTACACCCGAACAACTTAAGACCTTGGTTCGGGTGATGAAAGACCCGTTCTTCTTCTCTACTTTCTGCTACGTGATTAACCCCGTATTGGGTATGGTAAAGTTCTTTCTCTATCCTTTTCAGAGGGCAGTTCTTTACCAATTCATGCTCAATAAGTTCAATATCATCCTAAAGTTCCGTCAGGCTGGTATTACTGAGCTAATCTCTCTCTACTGTCTTTGGTTAGCAATGTATCATCCTAACAAGAAGATAAATATTATCTCAATCAAGGACACCGTAGCAAAGAAGGTACTGAAGAAGATTAAGTTCATGTACAAGAACCTTCCTTCATATCTGCAAGAGCCAATTATAAATGGTCGTGCAGGGGAGTTTGGTTCTGTATCAACTATAGAGTTTGCAAATGGTTCAGTTATTGAATCTATACCAACATCTGACCAAGCTGGTCGTTCTGAATCTTTGTCGTTGTTAGTAATTGATGAGGCAGCTATTGTTAGATGGGCTTCCACTATCTGGGCCTCAGCTTTCCCTACTCTATCAACCGGTGGTGCTGCTATAGTAAACTCATGTATTACTGGTGATACTCAAATTATAGGTAAAGATGGGCCATTCAGAGTAGATTCTATTTGTCCCAAAACTTTTGGTAAGATGGATATATCACATCTTGGACTGAGAGTATTATCACATACTGGAAAGTGGCAGAGAGTACTTGGTTCTGTAAATAAGGGTGTACTTAAAACTTGGGAAGTTCACAATGAGCAAGGTAGGGTTATTAAATGTACTCCAAAACATAAGTTGTATACTCTTGAAGGTTGGTTACCTGTTTCAGAGATAATCAAACGAGATATACCTGCTATCTTCTATCATACTGGTATAAGTGGTCTGGAGCAGAACCCAGTAACTATCAAACCTAAGAAGGAGATATGCAAACCAATACCTGGTTATCCAAACTATGAAGTCTCCAACTGGGGAAGAATCTTCATTGTAA
>OHEU01000299.1_pt1 | contig 32269 bp, 25 predicted proteins | sample 1567341 | NCBI WGS metagenome assembly OHEU01 (sample SAMEA3879524, study PRJEB24766) | human gut metagenome | biome: human-associated habitat; feature: feces | place: USA | collected 1985/1987 | reverse complement strand
CCGCCGATTCCGTGTCCAGCCGCGCCGCGAGACCGCGGTAGACCATCCCCTCGTAGGCGAGTCCCTTGCCGGACAGTCTTTCCCTGAAATTGTTGTAGAGCGGTAAAAGAATATTCCAAATCTGCAGGAAGCGCTCCTTCACGTTCGGGTTGTCGGAGTTCAGATCCACCGTCAGCCGCCCCTCGCTGCGGAAATGGCTGACAAAGCTCTCGACCGCCTTCCTCTGATTCTCCGTAAGGTATGAATATGAATCCTGTATCTCCTTGAACTCCGACACGTTGGCGAACAACCTCACCGGATCGACAAGGTACTTGTCCACGTCATCGTAATCCCCCAGGATCACATCTCCCCAGAAGATGAACTCGTCCAGAGTCTCGCGCTTCGGGTTCAGGGCCTTGTAGCATTCGTAGAGTTCCAGCAGCAGAGTCACCCTGTCCGCGGGTTTGCTTCCCGAGATTCTGAAAAAGAAATCGTTGATGGTCAACATCTTCGGAGCCACGATCGGGATTCCGCCCTCCTTCACGGCCTCTCCGAGGTACTTCGTGAAGAAGACCTGGCTGCGCCTGTTGGGAAAAATGAAGCAGGTCCCTGAGATCCCGCTCCGCGCCATATAGTGATCGGCCACCTGCTTGAGAAATGGAGTCATGTCGGTTGTTTTGACGAATATACTACTTTTTCTTTTTGCGTCAAAGATAGGCACCATTTGTGCCATAATGTAGCACATTCTGCGGTAATATTCAAAATTTTTCAATTTTTTACCAATTTTTAATAATTCTATTTTGAAAATTGAAAATAAGGTGTTACCTTTGCAATAGGAAATGACATTACTCATTAATTTTGTTTGACTTAAAAAGATATTATCATGAAAAAGAAATTTAGATGTTTGGTTTGCGGTTATGTTTACGAAGGCGAGAATCCTCCTGCAGAGTGTCCACAGTGCCATGCTCCGGCGAGCAAGTTTGTCGAGATCAAGGACGAGGACGGCAAGCCTCAGTGGGCCTGCGAGCACCACATCGGTGACGGCAAGGTAGAGGATCAGGAAGTTCTCCAGGGACTGAAGGATCATTTCAACGGAGAGTGCAGCGAAGTGGGCATGTACCTCGCCATGAGCCGCCAGGCCGAGCGTGAGGGCTATCCGGAGATCGCCGAGGCCTTCAAGAGGTATGCATTCGAGGAGGCTGAGCACGCATCAAAGTTCGCCGAGCTTCTCGGAGACGTTGTGTGGGACACCAAGACCAACCTTGAGAAGCGCTACCAGGCTGAGGCCGGAGCGTGCGAGGGCAAGCTCGCCATCGCCACAAGGGCCAAGCAGCTCGGCTACGACGCCATCCACGACACCGTTCACGAGATGGCCAAGGACGAGGCCCGTCACGGAGCCGGCTTCTACGGACTCTACACCCGCTTCTTCGGCAAGAAATAATCGCCTTTGAAAGACATTCAACTATAGGCACCCCCGGGCAATGCGCCCAGGGGTGCCTGTTTTTTGGGAAGTCCGCCAACCGGACATCGGTCAGTGGCACTTTCATGTCAAACTCACAATGAGGAGCTGCAAGGAAAAAACATCTGCGTTCCCGTCATCGGCAGGAGCGGTATCTCCAATTTCTGTTCCCCGGCTACAGGTCGTCGTCGGTTAGGCCGAAGTGTTCGGCGATGTCATCCGGAATGTCGCCCAGGCCGTTGCTGTAGTCGATCTCGTCCCATGCGTCCTCCATTGCTCTGCGTTCCTTCTTGGTCGGACGGCCGGCACCGGGATCACGGCGGAGGAAGAAGGTTTCTACGGGAGCCTTGAGTTTGTCAAGCTCGGACTGAGGGGTAAGGTTCTCGGCATAGTCGGGAACGAGTTTCGCACCGAGGCGGTGATCTGTCAACTGCTTGATTCTGTAGGAGTACTGCACGGAACCTTTGCGGATCTCGACAACCTCACCCACCTTCAGCATCCTGGAAGGTTTGGCATTCACGCCACCGATCTTCACCTTGCCTCCCTTACAGGCGTCAGTGGCCTCTGTCCTGGTCTTGAAAACCCTGATGGCCCAGAGGACTTTGTCGATTCTCTCAGTGTCCGCCATAATCAGCTATGCCATTCACGGACATGGGGATCCGGTGCCTGAACCTCTTCAATGGAGTCTGGCTCGACCTCTTGATTGGTGTAGGAATCCCGGATCAGACGCTTCTCCACAAGCGCCTCCAGCAGAACCGTTCCCCGGGCTGACGGCATGAGACAGAAGTCGTTAATCTCGGACGGCACAAGGATCGAATGTCCGGACTTCAACGTGTAGGACTCCATGCTCTTCCCTCCTTTCCCATCCTCGACGGGAACCTGGATCACCGCCTCGCCGGAAACGCAGAAATAGACTGCGAAACTGCCCGGCTGATCAGAGAATATGTGAAGGCCGTCCTTAAGGTCAAGCCTTGTCACCACGAACTCCGGACAGGAAGCCAGCTTGTCTCCGGTGACCGGCTCGGGTACGAGTTTCCGGAAATCGATGAGGTCAAAGGCTTCCTCAAGCAGAAGTTCCTCGGAATCAGGTAGCTCCACGCCCCAGTTGTGAAGATTGAAAGCAAGTTCCGAACATTCGGCGATCTCTACTATCCTAAGGCCGGGGCCAGCCGCGAAGACCGTCCCTGGGTTGATCAGGAAAGCCTCGCCGGCGCGCGGACGGACAATGTTCATGACTTCCCTGACAGAGCCTTCCTGACATCTGGTGTAAAACTCCGACGGATCCACATCGCGGTTGAAGCCAAGCATCAGCTCAGAATCAGGTCTGGCCTCCAGTATGTACCAGAGCGCGGTCTTGCCGAACGAGTCGTACCTTTCAGCGGCAATCTCATCCGACGCGTTCATCTGAAGCGGCTGCCAGCCGGTGACATCCATCACCTTCACCATCACAGGGAACTGCAATCCGTAAAACTCGAACACATCGTCGCCTACCACCCTTTCCAGATAAGTCCCCATCAGCTCGCTCAAGGTGTTGCCCCCGAACCAGCCGTTATCGACCATCGAATCCTTGAATCCAAGATCCGCCACCTGATAGCTGACGTGTCCCCAAGGCACATCCGCCCCCTCGTCCACAAATCTCAACGGGTATAGTTTCCTATTGTCTGTCTCCATGTTCCTGACTAAATTGTTACTAAACTTCAAACTTACACAAAAAACCGCAATTCCCGCAACTCTCGCCATAAGAAATTCCGATTTTAGCAATCCTACAAAAAATACCAACTATTCTTTTACTATTTAACGCTTATTATGCTTCAGACCGGGCAGCCTTCACAGGTTGTCCGGTCCGACTCACATTATCAATATTAAACTTATGGGTATCAGTCGATTACGGCGAATGTCATGAGAGAGGAGACGGTCAGGAAGACCAGGATCACTAACCAGACCACGAACATGACAAGGCCGGGGCGCCATTTCGGGGACTTGAGGCCGAAGATCAGCATCACCCCGGCGTAGAGCATGATGAAAAGCGGGATGGCTACCACAAGGATGGCGGCGATCATCACGAGCGGAACGGAGATGAAGGAGATGATCTGTGGCGAATCCATTGCGATTCGCTCTATCATCTTATTGTAGAAGAAGCTGTTGCCAAGGACTTCCGCTCCCCACCAGAACGAACAGAGGAATGCGATGCCGGCGACTCCGGCAAGCAGGAATAGGACTCCGAATATCACCGAGAATATTCGCCGCACATTTTTCCAAGACTCCGGGTCAATAACTTTTCGCTCCTCTTTTGGCGTGTTGAGAACCCTCTCGCTGATGTCATCGACTGTGCCCTTGCGTCCGTGAAGCTCGTCTCTTTGCCGGACGGTCTTGACTGCCGGCATACAAAGCCAAAGTACAAGATAGACAATCGGCGCCGAGATGTGGATCCACGGCTCAAACGGCCAGAACAGCCTGAAATCCAGGAAGCCGATCAATGTAAAGACAACGAAAAGGATGCGGAACAGGGACGGGTCGAAATTGAAGAACGTTCCCAGGCCGCTGCATACACCGGCCAGCTTCCCGTTGGCAGGGTCGCGGTAGAGACGGCGGCGAGGCTTGGCTCCGGTTCCGGCAGTGTTCCTGGAGGAACGGCCCGACGCCTCGACAGGCCCGGATTCCGGAGAGGAGTGACCAGCGCCGGAAGGATCACCCGGCGCGTCAGGATCCTCTTCTATCGCTTCCGGACGGCCAAGTACAGCGATCACGTCCGAGACCATCCGCTGACTCACCACGCCACCTTGGCCACTCTTCTCGATCAGGAGCTCAGCCATCCTCTCCTCGATCCCTTCCATCACCTCCGCTCCGCTTTCCTTGCCGGAATAGAACGATTCGAGTTGGGCTAGATATTCCTTGGCGGAAGCGCACGCGTCGTCCTCAAAAGAGAACACATAGCCGCCTATGCTGACATATTCAACTTGCTTCATATTTCACATTTGTTTTGACAAGGTGCGGCGGGATGACGCCACACTCTCATATTCATTGCTTTATGGTTTTGATTGTTTCGACTATCTCCTGCCACGCCAGATCCATCTCGCGAAGCTGCGCGCGGCCTTTCTCGGTGATGCAGTAATATTTCCGTGGAGGCCCCTGCGTGGACTCCTCCCAGCGGTAGGAAAGCAGACCCTGGTTCTTCTGACGTATCAGGAGCGGATAGAGCGTGCCTTCCACCACTATCATATTCGCGGATTTCAGATCCTCCAGAATCGAGGAAGCGTAGGCCTCCTTACGGTTCAGAATGCACAGGATGCAATATTCCAGCACCCCTTTCCGCATCTGGGAACGGACATTGTCAACACTATTTTCCATAGCCGTTCCTCCTTTGGCCGCTGAATCTCGCCATGTTCTCCGCCGTAGGCTCAAAGCCCCTCATCATGCACTTGTCCGCCGGTGTCTTCGCGACCGGAACCACAATCCACAGGACAAGATAAACCAGGAATCCGGTACCGTAAAGCAACAAGGTGAGCAGAGTGACGATTCTTACCACGGTGAGATCCACATTGAGGAATGCCGCCAGGCCGGCGCAGACTCCACCGATCACCTTGTTGTCCAGATCGCGGAAGAGCCGCCTTTTGGCCGTCCCGCTGCCTCCGCTGTAAGTGAAATCCGGGCCTCCGTTCTGAGGATTATCAGAAGTCCTCGCCTCCTCACGCTCTTCGGAAGCCTTATCCGAAGTAAAAGTCTCCGGCTCCTTCGACCCGTCCGGCATCCCGAGCTGCTCGACGACCCTGGTGACAAGGTCGAGGTTGACCACCCGGTAGGACGCTCCTCCGATCCCCTGATCGAACAACTCGGCGATCCGGTTCTCCAAATCCGTCATGACCTCCTCTTTCGCGGACTGGGTGTCCTTGTCAAGAAGCGCCTTGAAGTGATCGAAATAAGCGGTGAGCCTCGCATAAGCATCCTCATCCAAAGAGAAACTGCGGCCTCCGACACTGACATTAACAACTTTTTTCATTTTCAACTATCTAATTATGAATATTTTAACTTCTACAGCAAAATCCCTTGCCGGCCATCTTCCTTGCCTTGCAATTAATTTTACGATGCAAAGATATAAATATTTTTGAATACCTTGCAAGACAAAGTACTAAAAATTTCAAATAATATTCGCCGATGGTATGGCATAGCGCGGACGAAGGTGAGCCAATGGAGGAATATGTTGGCGGACAAATGGTAACTACCAGACTGCCGTAGATCCTTCCCACGCTTAGTAACCTTCAAAAAATAACCTGCCTCATCTTAAGGAATCTTTTCGGTCTATATCTGTTTTCTCATCAGTCATGTGCCACCGGCACACTCCTTCTTCGAAAATAGATCTATCCTCGAAAATTTTCTCCTAATCTGAAGCAGGTTATTTTTTTCACGTTACTTATCACTCCGAACAGGAAGCAGATCTTATCTCTTTGCTGAAGAAATAAGATCTCATCTCTTGAAATAGCATTCCTTATTTTTTAAATTTCCTCAAATCATGGGATAGTCTGGCAGCGCAGAAATCAGGACCGCACATGGTGCAGTATTCTCCGTCGGTATGGCCTGCCTCCTCAAAATATTGGAGGGCACGTTCTGGGTCAAGAGACAGATGGAACTGGTCACGCCAGCGGAACTCGAAACGCGCCTTGGACAAGGCATTGTCACGGAGGAACGCACCAGGATGTCCTTTGGCGAGGTCTGCAGCATGTGCGGCAATCTTGTAGGTGACTACACCTACGCGCACATCCTCCTTGTCAGGAAGTGCAAGATGCTCCTTCGGTGTCACATAACAAAGCATAGCTGTCCCCAGCCACGCAATCTGGGCACCGCCGATAGCTGAAGTTATGTGGTCATAACCAGGAGCGATATCAGTTACCAGAGGTCCAAGTGTATAGAATGGTGCTTCATGGCATTTGGTAATCTGACGTTCCATATTTTCCTGGATTTTATGCATTGGAACATGGCCAGGGCCCTCGATGAAAGCCTGGACATTTTTTGCCCATGCACGCGTAACCAATTCACCCATAGTATCTAACTCAGCGAACTGTGCAGCATCATTGGCATCGGCAATACAACCCGGACGGAGGCCATCACCGAGAGACAATGCCACATCATACTTGGAAACGATGTCGCAGATATCATCGAAATGCTCATACAGGAAACTCTCCTTGTTATATAGGAGACACCACTTGCTCATGATACTTCCTCCACGGCTCACGATACCGCATAGACGGTTGTCTGCCAAGTGGACGTTCTCCAGACGGATTCCGGCATGGATGGTAAAGTAATCGACCCCCTGCTCGCACTGCTCTATCAATGTGTCGCGATAGACCTCCCAATTCAAGTCCGCCACATTGCCCTTGACTTTTTCCAGAGCCTGATAGATCGGCACGGTGCCGACAGGAACCGGTGAATTTCTGATGATCCACTCCCTGGTCTCATGAATATTGGCTCCGGTAGAAAGGTCCATCACCGTATCTCCACCCCATTTGCAGGACCAGACAGCCTTGTCCACTTCTTCGTCAATGCTGGAAGTCGTGGCCGAGTTGCCGATATTGGCATTGATCTTCACCAAAAAGTTTCTGCCGATTATCATTGGCTCGCTCTCGGGGTGATTGATGTTTGCGGGAAGCACCGCGCGGCCAAGTGCGATTTCGTCGCGTACGAACTCCGGCGTGATGTAACTGTCAATGCCGGCTTCCTTGCATTTCATGTTCTCTCGAATGGCAACATACTCCATTTCCGGAGTGATGATTCCGGCTTTTGCGTATGCCATCTGAGTGATATTCTTGCCCTCAATTGCCTTGCGAGGCAGTTTGATATGGCCGAAACGGAGACTGTCCAACGAATGATCTTCGAGGCGTTGACGGCCATAATCACTTGAAACACAGTCTAGTTCCTCTGTATCATTGCGCTCGATTATCCATTTTTCCCGCATCCTCGGCAAGCCCTGTTTAAGGTCAACCTGATATTCCGGGTCGCTATAAGGACCGCTGGTATCATAGATATACACAGGCTCGTTCGGTTCCATGTGAGGCGCACCGTTTTCATCTTTGGTTACAGTAGGAGTGAGATTGACCTTCATCATGCCCACTCTTATTTCCGGGTACAATGTTCCCGACAGATACGCCTTTTCTCTTTGGGCGTAAGCTTTGTTGTCTGCTGGCATAAATGCTTTCTATTAATATGTTACTATGTAAGAACAATGCCGGAATACAGAGCAAAGACTGCTGGCGGAAATCACTTGGACCATTTTCAATGCCCGTTTTCAAGTGAATTGTATCCCTGCGGCAGCATTATCTGCATCAGGTTCAATGGGTATAATCTCAGCCGATTTGTCAGCACCCCGTAATGTTCGCTCGCAAATATAGAAATTTTTCAATAAATTGGTTGTAGGAATGTAAGATTTTCCGTATAATCGGTATATTATAGAAAAGAGAGTTTATAGATATGGAAATTTTGATTTCATTTTTGGGAGGCGCCGTCGTGGCAGCCATTGTTGTAGCCCTCATTTTCAAGAGCAGAATGAGCCAGGTGGTGGATATCGCAAAAGCCGGATTGGAGGCGGATTACAAGTCGAAACTCGCGAAAAGCGACGCGGATCTGGCTCACGCCGAAAAGGATGCCGAAGGGTTAAGGTCAATGATAGAACAGGAGCGTGTCAATGCCAATGCCAAGGTAGCAGAGGTTAAGGCTGACATGGAAAAGCGCAACAATGAGTCACTTGAGGCACTCGAGAAAAAGAACAGGGAAATGATGGCTGCACTTCAGGAGAAGTTCAATGAGACCATCGGAAAGGTTACAGCCCAAGTCAAGGCCGATACCAATGACATGCTCAAGGCAAGTCAGAAGGAGTTCGCCGAGTCCAGCAATCAGAGCATCGGGCAGATTCTTAATCCGCTCAAGGAAAACATCGCCCAACTGAAGGTGACGATGGAAAATGGCAGTACCGCCCAAGCCAAGATGCATGGTGAAATCGAGCAGCAGATCAAGGGTCTCATGGAATTCAGCGATGCCACACGAAAGAGCGCGGACGAGTTGGCAGCCGCATTTAGGCACGGAAGCAAAATCCAGGGAGACTGGGGTGAGATTCAATTGAAAAACTTGCTTGAGACTCAGGGGCTCAAATGCGGGATTCATTTCGATATACAGCCTACTCTGAGAGATCAGGATGGAAAAGCGCTTAAAAGTGAGGACGGCAATCTCATGCGTCCGGATGTCATCCTGCATCTTGACCAGAGGCGTGAGGTAATCATCGACTCAAAGGTATCATTGACAGCTTTCGCAAATTATGTCAATGCCGATAATGACATTGACAAAGAGCGTTATCTGAAGGAGCATATTGCCAGCATCAAGAGGCATGTGGATGAACTTGCGAAAAAGGACTATTCGAAGTATGTTGTCGCACCTAAGATTTCTGCAGGCTACGTGATAATGTTTGTGCCTCATGCTGGTGCGCTCTGGACGGCATTGAATGCAGAACCTGGCCTTTGGAGGAATGCTGCGGACAAAAATGTCTGTATAGCTGATGAACAAAGCCTTTATGGTGCCCTCAAGATGGTCAGTCTGACGTGGACTCAAATTGCCCAAGCCAATAATCATGCACAGGTTTATGCTCTTGCATCCGAGATAATCAATCGTCTCGGAATGTTTCTGGAAAACTACAAGAAGGTCGGTGACAGTATCCAGAATGCTTTGAATTCATACGAGACATCATCCAAGAAACTGAAAGGCGGAAGCCAGAGCGTGTTCACTACTGCCAGCCAACTGGTAAAGCTTGGGGCCAAGAATGACGGCAAGCATCAGATTCCCGAAGAATTCATTGACATTGATGAAATTCCGGCTCTGGAAGAACCAGCTGACAATCAACCTAATGAAGATCCTGCGGAGCCCAAGAGCGGAGAATAATATCTCAATGAGCATTGACAGCCCAGCCGGTCACCAAAGTTTTTTTGCAACCGACTGGGCTATTTTCCATTAATTGACTATCTTAGACATCGGGAAACAACGGCTCCGACTGATGGGCACAGATTACTCCCTACATTTTTAGCGCAAATTGTCAATGAATATGATACATAGAGTCAATGTCGAGTTCCCTGATGTTTACATTCTGGTAAGACTATATCGTAATTTCAGCAGGCCTTGGGATGAATTTCATCAGAGTATTCAGCCGGCGATATCGTCAATACAAGAGAACATTGACAACTATCGGGGAAACATTGTAGTTCTTCTGAACGATGATTCCTGGACAGACGATGAGGCGGCGCTTAAAGAACATCAATCCAATGTTGCCGATGCATTCATGCAATTCGGGCAACTGGATGCAGGCAAGATATCAGATCTCAAGCCATGGATCATTGACTCTCAATCTGACTCATTGGAAAGCAGAATCTGTTCCTCATGTATTGAGTACTTGAACGAGACGGAACACTGCCGTTTCTCTGAAGATTACGTTTATACAAGGAGGCGGAATAGCCGTCTTATATTTGTCAGGACAGGAGGAAAGGGCTCTTCTTATGCCATGTGGGCACTGAGAGAACTGTTTCTGCACTGCGCGAAAGAAGAGGTAACCTCGACAGACAGGAGCTCCATCTGCGGAGCTTCGTAATACTGTTTGTTCATAATATTACACTACTCTATACACACTATATCGGTTTTTATATCTACCTTTTATCCAAAAGGTCAATTTTTTTTTCAAAAGGGCGCGCTAGTTAGACATAATTTTTTATTCTGCAAAAATTAAATTGTTAAGATTTTATTTCATTTTTCCCTTTTCCGTTAACGCATTTGAACTTATAAACAAGCGTTCCGTTCACAGGCTGTCCGGAGCGGTCATCACGTAACACCGTGTAACCCGAAAGATACAGGATATCATCACCTTCCAGCCTGACATTCATCTTATAGAAATAACCTTGGCAGCGACCGTCATCGGATACTTTTCCATAATAAGGGTCAATGCCCAGGTCATAATTCCCGGACGAGTCCACGGAGAATTTCGGCGTAAAAACACTCTTGTTCCAAAACGCGATGGAAGTGTTCAGGTAGATTTCTTCTATCAGCAGGCTGATTCTCACGGAAGTCCGATACGGCGCCGCCATATCTATCTCTATACCGATTTCATCTGTCAGGTCCGGCACCTCTTTCAATTCATCAAAAATCGAAGCGGAAGCCACGCCGTCGCCATTCAGGTCCACCGGTGCCCCGTCCCATTCCGCGCCGACGAGTTCATACTCACCGACAAGCCTGTCCATCGCGGCACGCGCCGCATCCGTCATATCATATACGACCTTATTCTTGTCGCACGCTACCGCGGCCATAAAGGTCAATGCCAATGCAAGCGCAAAATTTATCTTGTTCATTACTGTCATCTCTTTTTAAGGTCAATATAAAAATCCGCCGGAGTCATAATCGAAACCATGCCGGTACCGCCGCTGACATTGCTCGGATAAGGAATTTCATCAATGAAGGTCCAGGAACCTTGCTCCGAATTGTCGAATGCGTAGTCGTTCATGTAAGTATAGGTGCTTCGGGACATTGACAATACACGGAAACAGATTTTCCCGTACTCGGCCGGCACATATTCGTCACGCGACCATGAATTCGGATAATAATTATGCAGGAGTGTCTTTTCCACAGCCAGTTTCAATGTATATTCCTTGTCAGCGAAAGTATTGTCCGTAAACAAGTTATATTCATTGGCATAATAATTATTCGCATCACTGGAACTGTCCTCCATACCGATTTTAAGATTCCTGTACAGCAGGCTTTCATACTTGTTGTCGAACTTGATGTCACTGTATCTGCTGCACAAGAACTGGCCTTCCACGTAAGGACTGCCGGACGGCACTTCAGAAGCCCTGTACTCTGATTCATAAGACATTACCATACGGTAGAAATTGCTTTCTCCGGCAACGTCCTGCAGATGGACCTTGGTCATATAGAAACTGACCAGCTCGCCTCCTTTGTTCTTCGCCATGAATGAAGTCGTGTCCACTGCATTGACAACAGGAGCATTGGGAGCGACAGCGACCGCCTCGGCATGGGCATCGCCGGCATCGACCGTGATCCTGACCTCGTCACCGGCATTGAAAGGGGCCTTGAACCGGATGGCATTGGCATTGTACGAGAACCGCTCCGGCTCGGTCACCTTGTCCGTAGACGCCACCAGCTTGCCGTTCACGTAGCATTCAAGATGCGCCGATTCGACGGGTTTCACATCGTCATACATGCCCCAGGTAAGGAAAACCGTGTGCAGCGTGTCGCCAGCCACCAGATTGCCGTTCACCACGAGCATCTTCTCAGGGCCTTCCCTGCGCAGGTCAATGTACTCTTCACATGCGACCGACATCATTGCCGCAATCATTATCAATATTGACTTTTTCATGATTTCTAGAACTTGAAGGTGTAACTGAAAGAAGGAAGGAACAAGAGGAAGGTCTTCTTGCTCAATGCCGGGGTATACGTGGTTTTCCCGGTGTCCGGGTTCTTCACTTCCCTGCTGTCCAAAGTCACCCAGTTAGGATTTTTGGCGCCATAGGCATTGTACATTCCGAAGTTCCAGATACGCTCGCCATGACGTTTCTTCTTGTGGATATTGACGCTGAAATCTAGCCTGTGGGACGGCTGAAGCCTGTAATTGTTCCTGCTGGAAATATAGTCCACCATTGACATACCCTTTCCGTCCGGAGAGAGTGTGACCGTAGACCTGGTGGAGACCGTCATCCAGTTTCCGGAGGCAATGGTCCATATTGCGCTCAGGTCCACTCTTTTACCGAGTTTCTGATTCAGGCTGACGCAGAAGTTGTGCCTGCGGTCATAAACGAACGGGAAACGTTTTCCATTGTTGATGGTGCCGTCGCGGAAGATGCGGTCGGTCCTGGACAATGTATATGAGACGGTTCCGGTGGTGCGGCCGAGTGTCTTCTGGACATATAGTTCCACGCCATACGACCGCCCCTGCCCCATCTCGACGTTTTCTTCCCAGTCGGCAGCCGAGGAGAATGACATCTTGCCGTCTTTATATTCAAGGACATTGTTCATCCGCTTCCAGTAACCCTCCACCGAGAATTCCCATCCTTTCAGGCCGCTGTAATATGTGCCGAGCGAGACGATGTCCGATGTTACCGGCTTGATGTTCTTGGTAATAGGCACCCAGAGGTCTGTAGGAAGGCTGAGGTTGCCCGATGTGAGTTGATGCACGTATTGAGACATCTTGGAATAAGCCGTCTTGACAGCCCAGCCCTTTCCGAATGAGACCTTGACCGCGGCACGTGGTTCCGGACAGAAATATGTACGACCATTGACCAGGAACAGGCTCAGGTGCAGTCCCGGATTGAATGAGAAATGCTCCCCGAAGGTCATGTCGTCTTCAATGTAGGCCGACAGTTCATTGCCATAAAGGTTCGGGCTGGCGTCGTTCACCTTGTCGCTTTTTTCTTCCTTGCCGTCAAGGTTGTTGAGACTGCGCGAGCGTTCCACTTCCGGGCGATAAAGGTGATTCACGAATTCGCCGCCGAATTTTATCAGGTGCGAAGGCGTCGGAACATAATCGAAGTCAATTCTCGCGCCCAGGTCACGGATGCCTGACGTATAGGAATACCTGTACTGCTTGTCGTAGTTCTCCGTTTCCGATTTCAGAAGCTCCCTGGTATTGGTGACCATGTTCATCTTATATGTATTCCACGAAACCGAGGTATTTGCAAACAGCTTGCTGCTGAAGACATGGTTCCACCTTACCGATGCCAATGTGTTGCCCCATTTGAGGTTCATTTTCGTATTTTCTTCTTCGTACTTCGTATATGGCTCATAGTCAGGGCCATAATATCTCGAACTGGATTTGTCGGAATCGGAGTATCTGAAATAATCGCGTCCGGTATAGAATCCCACGAAGATCTTGTCCGAGTCGCTGAAACGATGGGTTACCTTGGCATTGATATCATAAAACGCGTAATTGGCAGGGCTTCCGCAGGCCTTTATCAGTCTGTCGAACAGGAAGGTGTGCATCCCGCGCGCGCTGAAGGACCAGGTGGTGTTTTCGCCGGCTATAGGGCCTTCGAAGTGGAGTTTTTCCGAAAGAAGTCCTGCTGATACCGAGCCGTGGAATCCCTTGGTATTGCCGTCATTGGTCCTGACGTCGACTATACTGGATACTCTGCCGCCATATCTTGCCGGGAAAGAGCCTTTGTAGAATGTGACTTTCTTGACCGCTTCAGGCGTGAAGACCGACAGCAGGCCGAGCAGATGGCTGACATTGTAAAGCGGTGTTCCGTCGAGCATCATAAGGTTTTCGTCCGCTCCACCGCCCCGCACATAGATTCCGGAAAATCCTTCCATGCCGCTCTGCACGCCAGGCATCAGTTGAATGGTCTTGATGACATCAGGTTCGCCCAGCACCACCGGCATATTCTTGATCATCTCCTGAGGGATTTCCAATGCGCCCATATAGGTGGACTGTATGCCGGCGTCCTTTCGTGCCACAATAGTCGAGGCTTTCAGTGAAGCCGCCTGCGCCAATGAAATGTTTACAACAGTATCCCGCTGTAGGTCAATGCTTTTCTGCAAATCCGCGCATCCGACGTAGGAGTATGTCAGGTCAATGTTTCCGCATGGGATGGTGAGCGTATAGTATCCGAATTCGTTGGTGACTGCGCCAATGATTCTGGAGTTTGACCTCGGTTTGTCATTTGTTGCAGCTGAGGCATTTGCCCCGGGTGTCGCCGCGGAAGCTTTCGTCCCCGACGCAGCATCCGTAATCGTCACCATCACTCCCGCTCCGATGAGCGTCTCCCCCGTAGCTGCATCCCGGATATATCCGCTGACTGTACACTTGTTCTGGGCAGCCAGATTGACAGCAAAAATGACGGCCATCGCCGCCAATGTAAATTTTCGCATTAAAGAATATTTGTTTGAGGATTCCTTAGCTAGCAATCCTTTTCATTATAACCAATCCACACTCTCCCCTCATCCATCCATACAAAGATGCAACTCACACAAGTATTGTTGCATTTTTACACATATTTCCCGGTATTGTTGTTTAAGACTGCAAATATATATATATTGGTTATAACAAAATCTTCGGCAAAAGGGGACATCTCGGGTGAAGAAATCTTTATAAGGGGTTGAATTCCCCACCATTTTCTCGCAAAACTATTTTTCGTGCCATCTAAAACGTTTTCTCAGAACAAAACGCCTCGGCAAGCACACCTGGTACCGTCTAAAACGTTTTCGCGGTACAAACTGAACCACGGAAAATGGATCCAAAAAAATGAACAACCAGAGTCAACTCATTTCATGGAAAGACTCCAATCGGAGTCAACAAAAATCAGGAAATGACAACGTGGTGTGGAGCACAAATAATTAATTATGAGATAGATATCTATTTTCAGAGTTCACATAACAGCTACTCTGAAGAAGGTTAATTTATTACATAACAAGGATTTACGCACCACACAAAAATAAAACCACTAGACAGCAAAAGTCCGGCGGGGGTTGAGCCTCTGGAGGCATGGTCGCCCATGACCTTGTGAATGGGTGGCAGGTGACAGCCTGACGGGTTGAGCGAAGCGAACCTCCAGAGACCCCACCCCCGTCGGGCGCACCAAAGGACAAAGTGACGTTTCAATGCGACCACCCCACCCGCGTGAGAATTTTTCCTCTCGGAAGTGAAACTTTTGCAAAGAAAAGCATACTATCTGCAAATAAATTTGTAACTTCAAAGCCAACAGCTCGTTAAAAATTAGCCGAGCCTAAGCGGCTCTGGCATTAAATATAATTAGTTCTTTGAAAGTTTTGTCAATTAATGCCGTGTCCGGTCGTATGCCGAACACGCAAATAAATCTTTCAAGCATATAGGCATTGTGTATCATGGATTTGCATGAGGATTGATTCCATAGTCATAATCAGAAGGGGTAATATACTTCTAATTTACTAAAGTTCAATAACTTATACAATACTTTTCTTGTATATTTACTGCATTTGTCGCATCCCGAAACACAGAATCCTTACTGTTTGGAGATCATCTATTGACAATATTTCAATGAACTTTCATATGGTTTGAGCTGGCTTTAGCCTGCTCGATTGTTAAATCTTAAAAATATCGGTAAAATTTACCGAAGTATTGTGAAGTAGAAAAGCGATATGGCATACTTATTCTGCCATGAGCATATAAATATAAAAACGTTTCATACTAATTACATAAGTTACCTCCAAAAAATTATGATGTACCTTGTTAAAAATTATCACCTGAAACCTTTATCCCCTCACATAAGACACACTGCATTCGTTCGAAAACTGCTGTTCTTTTTGGTGAATATATGCGTTTTTTGTAATCTCTCAGCTCAAACTCTTCCGCTTTCAGGAACCATTTTGGATGAAAAAGAAGAATGCATACCTGGAGTATATCTGATAGCAGTTAATCCTAAAACATCCGAAGTGCTTGCAACCACAACCTCAAGTACTGATGGTAAATATGTTCTTCCTACGATACCCTTGCCATTCATACTCAATGCCACCCATATCGGTTACACGAGTTTGAATATTCCTATTAATAATAAAACCGACATGGAAACAGCACGAATTCTCCGTATGCAAGTGGCTATAGAGCAACTACAAGAAGTTGTCGTAACGGCTGAACCACCTCATATCGAGCGTGAAGTAGGTAAATTCGTCATACGCAACATTGCTGCTTCCCCATTTGCAACGGGAAGTAACACATATAACTTTCTGCGCTTTATGCCGATGATAGACATTAAGCCTGAAGGAGGCATTTCGATTCTGGGAAAAAACGATGCGAACATTCATATCAACGGCCGTAGTGTAGCAAACAACCAAATGGCAGAACAAATGCTAAAAGGTATTCCTGCCAATGAAATCGCCCGCATAGAAATTATTCCTGTAACAGGAAGCACTCAATCGGCAGAAAATCGCAACGGCATCATAAATGTCGTACTCAAGAAAAAACCGGACGAAGGTCTCCGTGTATTTGCCACAATAGAAGACCGTCAAGGCTACTACAACAGCCCAAGCGGTATAGTATTTATGAACTATGCGGGAAAGAGAGTCGATTTGACAGCAGGTATAACGACCTCATACAACCAATTAAGACAAGAATCCAATCATTCATACAATTACCTCCAGACTGGACTTTCAACACAATCAGACTTTCGTGAGCGGACTAGAACTCTCAACGCAGGTGGTTATATCAATCTGAATTACAACATCAATGACCACCATAAACTAGGCGCACAGATTAGTCTGGGTGGACTTGATTACCGTCAGAACTCATCATCAACCAGTACTTACGGACGGATAAACAGTGATATAGTTGATTCAATCTATACAGCGGATGTCATCACGAAAAGTCCTGCCCCTAATCTGACATGGGGAGCAAACCTCAATTATGTCTTCAAAACGGACAATGAAGGCTCTCGCTTAAACATTGACCTTGATTTTAAAAACAATTCCAACAAACGCAACATCAACAACACATATCGTAAAGATTACTTAGCCTCATCTGTTATAACAGACGATTTTTCCCAGCGACCATCGGTAGGTACAATAGTATATGGGGGACGCGCTGAATATGAACATTGCTTCAACTCTGACAATACGCTTCAAGTTGGACTAAGCGGATATCGCGGAACGGTAGATAATGATTTTTTCTATGGGTTGCGTTCTGGGGACGATTATGTGAGCGATGCCGGACGCACCAACCGATTTATTTATAAAGATTATAATCTTGCCGGATATATCAACTACCAACGGGTATGGTCTGAAACACTTGAGACTGAAATAGGAGTCAGAGCCGAAAAATACCACGCAAAAGGTTCACAGAAAACCACTTCTGAAACCGTTAATCGAAACGAATTTGACATTTTCCCGACGCTATCCATACTCTATATGCCATCTGACGACCACGAACTCTCGTTGGATTTTACCAGTTCCATTATGCGTCCCTATTATGGACAACTAAACCCATTAATCACCTACACCTCGCCCTCCACTTATATCCAGAATAACCCTAATCTCAAATCGAGCAAAGGCTACGAATTGATGTTCAGCTATACTCTGTTTGATGACTATATGCTGACAGTGGATTACCTTTATGACAAGGATTTGTGGACTGACTTCGTTTTGCCAATAGATGATATGACCCGCACATATACGGATAACTATGGAAACGGCCACGCATTGGATATTTCACTGTTTATATCCCAAAGCCTGTTCAAGAACTATTGGAATTTTTCAGTTGAAGCAGCATTCGGTTATGTATCCACTCGTGGTGCGGTGAGTAATAGAATAATAGACTTCAATGATTTTAGCTATGGAGTTACCGTAAAAAGTAATCTTGCATTATCAAAAAAATACAATTGGCATCTTGACCTTAAATATCAGTATTCAAGCAAAAGACGAGCTACAGCCTTTGATATCGGAGCCACACACGATTTGGAAATATATATACTGAAACAGTTCCGCCGAGCCTCTCTTTCAGCAGGAGTATACAATATTCTGAAATCGAACATAACTGTTACCAATACCTTTTCGGATTATCGGTTTTCAATCACTAACAAACGGTACATTACCGGCGTAGTCACTTTTTCCTACACATTCGGTAACCAGCGTGCCCGCCGCGTAGAAAAAAGACAGAACAGCAATATTGAAAAACGGATGCAATAAACAAATCTTAGCGGTACCCGAAAAGCTCACCTTGCAATTATTTTTCTGGTCAAGGGTGCGATTGTTTATTGCGAAAAATGCCCGGAGTGTCTATTGTCAGAACCCTTCCGGACCGCCGTTCTGGTCCAGCAGGTCATGGTAGTCTCCATCTTGAATGGCATCACCCACAGGGTCTGCATTGCCGCCCTTCTCAATGAATTCCTTCGTCCTCTTGGCGGCATTCGGGTCGGGTTTCCAGTCGCCGGGCCCGTCGATGTGCCCGCCGATATCCATCTTCTTTGCCTCTTCCGGAGTGAAGACTTCCTTGTAAGACTTGGGCTTGTACTGGTTCTGTTTGGCCCGTTTTTCCTGAGCGTCAGTTACAGCACTAACGATGATATAGGTCAGAATCAACACGCCAATGGTAATCCAGGCCCAACTGCTGGACTTCCGATACCAGGGCTTCTCGTTATGATTATTTACTTCTGGCATATTCTCTACATTTATCTTTGACAGCTTCCAGTTCTCGACTGTAATCGGGATTATGGGTGTAATTCACCAGCGGACGGTATTTGTCGATGAGTTTCTTCTCCACATCATCCATGGTCTCAGTAGAAAATGCAATGAAGTTGACAGTGAGCGATTCTCTCATCCATTGCCGAATGGCCTCCGTGTCCTCCGGGCTGAATTTGAAATTAGTCTGGTTCTTCTTTCCAACCAGCGAACCTTTCGGAGGCAAATACCCCAGCATTGCTCCAATGCTCCGAAAGAACGTTGCCGCTCCAATATGATTCAGTTCCTGTTTCCAGAAACGCTTTCGGAGGGAAGTGGATGCCTGGCCGATATAGATGACGCCATCCTCACGGACCTTCCCATACTTTGCCGGTAAGCGGACACTTTTACGGAGCTTGATGCAATACAGCCCCGGCACATCAGGAAACATCTCACCAGACAGAGCGCCGACGGAAACAAACTCTCCCTGCTGCAGTTTTCTCTCCGCAGCAGCCAACCCATTTACGGCTTTCGGGGCGGTGACCACTGACTTCTTCGCTTTCGGAGTCACGGCATGGCGGGAAGCAGATTTGCCAACTGAAGATCCGGCCAGTTCATAGATATGGTTGATGACACTTTTCCCTGCACCGTTGAGGGCTGAACCTTTATGGCGCTTATACGCCGATACGACAACGCCTTTGTCAGAAGGAAGCGCAAGTTGGCCACCTGACAAGAATGCGCCCGTCGTGTCCATATATCCAAGCACCTTCCGCGCAGCCCGTTTCCTGATGCTCGGATTACTCAGTCCCTTGGAATCCAGATAACGGTCCACAAGGTCATTCATTTGCTTTGTAGTCATAATCTTGGGGTTACACCTGCAAATTTAAGCATAACTCTCTGAATCTCAATGTCCCTCTGCGATATACTTTACTTTGTCCATGTACTACCTGCACTATCATCACTACCTACACTACCTGGACATGTTTTGGGCCGATGTCAGAAGAAAAGCGGTCAAGGAGAGCTGGCCCAGCGCCAGCTGGGCCAGCTCTCCTTGGTTCCAGCCAGCGCCGCCCTTTGCGCGGACGTGGGTATAAGCCGCGTGCATCTCAACCGCAGGTTCATGAAGACGATGAGGCACAAGACTCGGGACTGGATGACGGGATCGTAGAGGAAGCTGCACCGGAAACTATTTTGCCGATGGATGACTAGTATGAGTCGTGATTCCACCATATTGTCACTGGCCTGGATGACTGTCGAAAAACACTGTGTTTTTACAATAAAATTCGAGAGGTCTTATGCGAATTTGTCGCTGAAAAGGAACTGGAACAGTCCGGTGAACAGGATTCCATTATTGTCCCTGTAGGGCATAATGTCGTCCTTGACGATAACAATCTTCTGGAAGGAATCATCAATGCGTTTGAGCGAATTCAGTTCCTGCTCACGTTTTTCTTCGGTTTCTATCTCGTAGGCCGACTGAATATAGTACTTCTCGTTCCCATCAGTAGCAATGAAATCTACCTCATATTGTTTGTATTCAGACTTTCCATCGACCATTTTACGGTGCTCAACGACTCCCACATCCACCACATAACCACGGTACAGCAATTCATTGAAGATGATGTTCTCCATCAGATGTGTCTGCTCCAATTGGCGGTAATTCAGCCTTGCGTTTCTAAGACCGACATCTATCGAGTAGTATTTCTTGATGTTCTCGTAATACTTGTTGCCCTTGATATTATAACGTCGGGCTTCGTTGAACAAGAATGCCTCTTCCAGATAGCCGATATACTTTGCAACTGTGTCATCCGTTATCTTGATTTTGCGGGCACTTCCCAGCGTATTGGTGATACGTGTCGTATTGGTAAGGGAACCGATGGATGAGCATAAAGCATCGGCTATGGCTTCAAGCGCTTCCCGATTTTCAACGTTGTGGCGCTCGACCACATCGTCCAGATAGGTCTTCTTCCACAGTTTCTGGAGATAGGTGGTCTTCTGTTCAGCCGTCGGCATTTTCCTAAGTGCTGGAAGTCCTCCATAAGTGTAATACTCTTTCCACAGGTCATTGACACTTTCCTGTCGGTCCTGACAAAATTCGCGGAAAGTGAACGGAAGGACGCTGACCTCGTCGCTGCGCCCGCGGAAGATGGTATTGATTTCGCTAGAAAGGAACTTTGAATTGCTGCCGGTGACATACACATCTACATTCTGACGCTTATTAAGGCCATTGACAATCCTTTCGAATCCATCGACCTCCTGAATTTCGTCCAGGAAGACGTAGTAATTCTCAGTCTGCGAGGCAATTCTGGAATAAAGGTATTCTTTCAGCTTCTCGCGGTCCAGTAGTTCCTGTGGAGTGTCCTCATCCTCAATATCAAAGGAAATGATGATAATGTTATCTTCGGGAACACCTTTGGAGAGGAGATAATCCTTGTATATGGGATCAAAGAGGAAGGATTTACCGGAACGCCTCGGTCCGGTAACCGCTTTAATCTGCCCATTATCCCTCCTGACAATCAGTCGGTTAAGATACAAATCCCGTTTTACGTAAGCATTCATAATATTCTACTTTCGAAATCCACTGCAAATTTACAGTAAATTTCGAAAACGCCAAAGGTCAATTCTCAATTATTGGCAGTTTGACTATACATCTCCTCCGTATTGTAGCACTTTTCTGACGACGTTATGCAGAGACATATATCCGTATGTATATAGATTCCGTTATCGAGGATAACTATCACAGGATAAAGGACGACATATCAATGATACTCCAGTCACATGGAATCGGACTGGAGAGTGAGGCGGCAGAAGTCACGACGGATGCCGGCCAACCGCAGGTTCATGAAGAAGATGAGGAACAATGCACTGGGCCTGCTGACGGAATCGTCGAGGAAATAGTACCCAATATTATCCTGCCAATGGATGGCGAATTTGACTAATCGAATTTTATGTCATTTGATGATGGAGTTTTCGATTACAAAAGTTACTGTTTAGATAGAATTCAATGCAAAAATTCGTGATAACTTGTCTAAATCTCGTAAATATTCATACATTTAGACAGTATATCCCGTTTTTAGTATATTATATACCATTCATAGGCTTGTTTGGGTGAGCTATCCAGCATAGTTGTTGCTCCAGTCGTTCAGAATTTCGCTGATATGGTTGTCCATAGTTTTCCAACCTTGGACCTGAGCATTTGAAAATACCTCATGCCAGAATATCATGGTCGAATTGAGATGGTCGACTTTTCCGATATTGTGATTCACGGAGGATGTCTTAACTGTTGCATATGGACTGTTTTAGAAAAGTGATTAAGTTAATTAACTCATACAAGTTACTCAAGATAATCATCGATTAGACAACTCTCTATCGGTGATTTTTTGTCGGATGAAATTAAAATTCTAAATTTGTATCGTCAGCGGGTCGCTATGACTCACTGACGACATACTTGACACGTTTGTGTCCTGCAGTCCCAACAAGAAATCTGGAAAATTTTTATAGACAGGGCAATTGCAAGGCACATTCTACCTGCATCGTTGACTTCAATCGAAATCAACATAGGGGGGCAGAGGGAAAACCCTGTGTATTACGCATAGATTTTCTGTAGTCTAAAAAGAAAGTATTTCACGTCAGATATGCCTCTCAGTTGGGCTCTGAAGTTTTTTATTTTGGCATTGAAAGATTCGGCAGAGGCATTGGTTGATCTGTTGTCAAAGAAATTCAGGATATCTATATAGTTTTCATAGATGGTCTGCTTGACCACCTGAAACGAATCGTATCCCGCATCTTCCACATGCTTATACCAATGAGCCAGTTTCGTATATGCTACTCCTTTTATCTTTGTGGATGAATAAATACGTTTCAGTTCATCCGTCAGATTATATGCGTTTTCAATGTCCGGATAGAGTTCGAATAGTATTTTCGCCCTCTTCTTTTGAGATTCCGTCCATTTGTTTCTGGACTTGAACAGGAGATATCCGCTCATCAGGAATATCAGATAGCATACACGTATTTTCTCTCTCGGTTTTATTTTTAGCTTGCAGTTGCAAGGGTGAAGATTCATATTGGCATAGAAATCCGGTGCGGAAATTTCTTCGAATTGTTCTTCTGCGCACACTTCATGAATTAGCGAAAGTAATTACATGCTGAAATATTCTTGCTGTTCTTCTGTTGTTTCCTGCTGACTAATTGGTTTATCCGGTTCATCCTCTTGCTTCCCGTCAGGAATGTATTTCTTCAATATATCCCAAAAAAGACAGCTTTGACGGTATATGTCTGCGCAACAGTTCTTCATATATTGTAATGCCTCTGTTCTTGTTGCCTTTTGTTGATCATAGAGTTTGTTCAGTTTGGCTTTTTCCCTGTCATATTCAGCCTTACAGCGTTCATATTCTTTCTCTGCCTGTTTTTCCTCTTCGGCTGTATGCTCTCTGTAACCAATGGAGTCATACCTATTGTTGGCTTCATTCAGCGGCTTGCTCAGTCTTCTTGTAACATCCAACTGAGCTTCAATTTCCAGAGAATACATTTCCATGTGCTGATAGCAAACACGTTCTATGGCTCTGTCACTTAACGGAAGTTTCTCATAAGCCTGCATGCTCTTTTCTATTTCAGTTTTCAGACTGTTGAGTATCAATGTGTATTGCTCTTTTTGCCTGTCAAGCACCAGTTCAAGGATGGCGGCTTCAAAAGCTTTCATGTCATTATACTCCTGATAGAAATCCGATATAAATTTCTGCCTGCCAAAAGAGAAAGAATGATTGTCTATGTAATCTCTGTATATTCTGTTGAGTTCTCCGTATTGGGGAATCATCGTCTGTATCTTTCCTGCCATATGATTTAATTTAATGCCCTCTGAACTTATGTAGTTCAGTACTTAATTCTTCGTTATTTTTAATGAACTCTAACAGAATTTCTTTAGTTATTACATATTGATTGTTTTTCTTATCTTTAGTTACAAGTTTTTGTTCATCATCTTTATCTGTTATTTGAAAACTATGTATTATCCTATTTCTTTGAGTTACCAGTTGGTTAAATAAAGTCGCAATCTTAGAACCGGCTTTATTTGTTATTGTATCTGAAATAGGCTTCGATAGATTTCCCGATGTTCTGTCCATTAAATCATACCAATTATAATTAGCCCCGCCATCCTCTCTTAGGATATTCTCTATGATAAATGCATTATTGGAATTAAAAACACATAATGCACTACCTAATAACTCCCTATATTCTTTGGATGGCAGGGATTGTCTTGTATAATCTTCGTACATAAGTAATATATTTAGAGTTGGTTAAACTTGTTCATCGCATTAGCTTTAATATCATCGGCTATGTCAATGTAAGGTTTCATGGCTTTATAATCACTGTGTCCTGTCCATTTCATTACAACCTGCGCAGGAATACCGAGTGCCAGTGCATTACAGATGAATGTCCTTCTTCCAGCATGGGTACTTAATAATGCGTATTTAGGTGCAACTTCATCTATACGCTCATTCCCCTTATAGTAGGTTTCACGTATAGGTTCGTTGATCTCTGCAAGTTCACCAAGCTCTTTCAGGTAATCGTTCATTTTCTGATTACTGATAACAGGCAGAGCCATCTGGTTTTCAAAATGGATGTCCTTATATTTATCAAGTATGGCTTTACTGTACTTGTTCAGTTCAATACTCAGACTGTCTGCCGTTTTAACGGTAGTAACTTCAATGTGATCAGATTTGATATCGCTTCTCCTTAGGTTGCGAACATCCGAATATCTCAAACTTGTAAAACAACAGAACAGAAAAACATCCCGGACACGTTCCAGATACTGCTTGTCCTTGGGAATTTGATAGTCTTTCAGCCTGTTCAATTCTTCCCATGTCAGAAAGATTACTTTCTTGGGGGTGGTTTTCAATTTCGGTTTGAACGTATCGTATGCTATATTCTGGTGATAGTCTTTCTTGAAGCTCCATCGCAAGAACCATTTGAGGAATCCCATTTGTTTACCGATGGTACTGTTTCTCATGTCTTTCTTGTCACGCAGGAAATTGACATATTCGTTCAGTCCAAACTCATTGAAATATTCAAAGGTTAAATCTTCCTTGAACTCTTTAAGGTGATTTTTTACCGCTGCAAACTTTTCGTATGTGGATTCAGTCCAATTATTCTGATTGCCACATTCTTTTACAAATTCATCGAATATCTCCCAAAAACTTATCTTTACGTCTTCCTGGTCTTCACTTTTATCTTTCATCCGCAGGTTGAATGCGTCCTTTAACTGTTGGGTAGTGGGCATGGTTTCCTGTACCTCAAATTCTTTGAATACGTTTTGAATTTCGGTATAGTATTTCAGGAGATCGGCATTGATTTCAGATGCACTTTGCTTTAATTTGTTGGTACACCCGTTCTTCACTCGCTGCTTGTCAGCATCCCACTTGGCTACATCAATGCGGTACCCCGTTGTAAACTCAATGCGTTGGCTTGCGTATATGACACGCATACGGATGGGAACATTCTCCACGATTGGCACACCGTTCTTTTTCCGGCTTTCCAATGCAAAAATGATGTTTCGTTTGATATTCATAATTATATCAATGGTTTTAATCTTCTAAATTCAATAGAATATTTTGTAGCTGTGTCATTATCTATAGTTATAAGAACATTCTCATCATTCTTAGATTCAGCATTCGTAGTCCAGTTGTAGCTACCTGTTAATACTTTTTGATTATCAATAACACAAAATTTATTATGCATTAGTCCCCCTCTGGTGCCCCTTATTTCAATGCTATCAAAATCAGATAGGTCAACTCCATATGTAGAATTAACCCCATCTTTATAAATTACTAGCTCTATCCTTAATCCCTCTTGGCGTTTTTTTTCTAATGCTTCTTTAATTTTCTCGTTTGTAAACCATGCCATAGCTGCTAAAATAGATACTTTAGCTTTATTTATAGCGTCAATTACCTTTCTCTCGTTTTCTTTAAATACTACTTCGTTTTCTATTTCTTGGCTTATTTTAACACCTTCCCAAGTAATGATATTATCATTGTACTCCAGTTGGATACTATCCATATTAAGAATCTCATTAAGCGATCTTACAGCCGCCTGTTTGTCGAAAGATTCTGTTATCAGTTGTTCAATTAGTTTCTTTAGATTTATATCTGTGATATTATGGATGCGATTTTTCACATAGTTTGACTTTGATGTATTAAGATCTGAGTTTCCTAATTTAGGTAACCCACCATTTGCAGGATCATATACGTCATCCCTAAAACCTAGAGTTTGAAATAATGTAACGAGCTGACTTCCTGTTCGTGATCTCCATAATTTGTCATCTCCTCCTATGACGAAGTTCACTATAGCTTCTTTTGATGCATTGGATATTTTCATACTTATAATATTTAAACTTTTAATCACACCCAAATATACACCCAATATTTGGAATAGCAAAAGATATTCAGAAAGATTTAGATTTACTATGCACTTCAAATAGTATATGATTATCAGTAATTTGCAATTTTATGATATTTCTTGAATATATAGGTTCAAGAGCCTTGAAAGATTTGAACCTGCCCAACTCGAAGCACTTCAGAACTCCCTCGACCATCGCCACGAGATACCAGCGGTTCTGCGACTGCTTCAGGAAATACGGCTCGGCGAGATATTCCGCCTCCTTGCCTCCAAGCCTTTGCAACGAATATGAAAAGCGCACCTTCCGTCTTTGCTTTATCGAACTTAGGATTTTCTGAATATCAACGCTGAACATCATCCTCCTCTGCTCCGGAATGATATAGTCACGTGTCCCGGAGTCAGAGCCGACAGTACTTATAATCTCGAACTCAGAAAGTAGTTCCTTGAACCGATCGGTGTAAACGGGATCTCTGCCAACAATGTGATACCCTTTCCCTCTGACATTCTGAATCTCGATCCCGAACACTTCCTCAATGGTCTTGATGTTCCGCTGAAGAGTCCACAAAGAAGAGGGGCCATTCTCAGCCATTTCGCCTGACATGGCCTCCAGCAGAGCCTCTTTGCTGTCATATTCACTGATGCCGCTTAGTTTGTTCACTATCGCACTTAACAACCTGATTTGTTTAGACATATTCAGAAGTGTTTGCCGCAAATATAACAATCAAAAGCGACAACTCTTGTCGCATTGAAGAGAAATAACAACTAAGAAACTGTTTTGAATTGTTTGAAATGTTCTTTGAGGTGAATAATCTTCTTTTTCTTCCCGCTTCTTCAGTCAGACAGCACCGCTATCCTCCTTGGAAGAAGCGGTCGAACCTGAGGTTTTTCACTCTCAACCCAGCGCCCGAACCGAGGGCAATCGAACTTGTTCGGGTTGCCGAGGTGGGCAGCAGGGGAAGAGCTTGCTCTTAACCTTCAAACAAACAATTCAAAACAGCTTCTAAAAGAAACCAAAAATTTCTTCAAAAAACGTTGAAACAACCTTAAGAAGGTCCTTTCTTTAAATCCACTTTATCATCTACACTTTTGGCGAGTTGCCAACCGTCAACCTCTAGTCCTCTTGAAAAATAATTTTATAACGAAATCTTGTTTAAGTGCATCTTCCAATCCCTTTAAGCGAAAATACAGTTCGCTCAAAGGGGCTTACTTTGCAGTCGGAAAGGGTTAATAACGACCCCGGATAATAAATAAAACGAGTATTATGGCTGATAAGACTGCAAACATTGATTACCTCTGCGTCATTCGTGAAAACAATGGTAAAACTAGATTTGAGACAATTGACATTCCAGTTTCTACCGATCTGGTTACAAAGCTGGAGGGTTTGACAAAAAATGCTAATGCTACCGTTCTGGATGTGCAGGCACAGATGAACCTCGCCTTTAATGAGAACCAAAGGAGAGACATCAATTATGTTTCGCCCTACTCTTATTGGGACTCCTATATCAACATTACATATTATCCGGCAATACTGTCCTTTGCCAAATATAATGAAAAGCTCGCAGCTCATAAAGATGGCCTTCGAGAAGTATTTTCGAGTGAAAATGAGAAATTACAGAAAATGGACCGTTTGCATCCTACGGAGACCAACTTATTTTATTGGAGCCACGAAGGATGAGAGATGAAATGGGGCGAAAAATCAAAAATGGGTTCGCGCTCTACGACGGACTAAGTGGTGAACAACACGAAATCTAACATCAATCGAGTAGGAGGAAAATGAATAGTTTTCCTCCTACTCGATTTTTCTTCCTATTCGATTGACATACAAGCCTTCTGAGGGCATATAGTAGAATGAAAATCTACCTTAAACTCTGCCTAAAGTAATAAATACCCTTCTTTATTGTAGCAAGTTAAAATCAAGTTGGCAAACTGTCTTATAGAGCCCTCAATTGATGTTTTGCGCTTTTCGACTCCTCAAAAATCAAGTTGCCTGCAAGTTAAATTATGCCCACATCGGGATGTCCTTCATATACCGTGGTATGGTATCCGGATCAAGCGGTTTGATGAGTCTTGATATGCTCCCGGTCAGTAAATCTTTTACTCCGAAACGCTTTCTCAACGATGCATTTGTCAATCTATCTCCCTGAATATACAATAGGCAGCATGTGGATAGCTGGACCATAGTTGATTTTCCATTGGAATGTTCGCAAATTTTGAGGTGCCTCATCATTGACCCAAGTTTCCCATTACCGCCATGCGAAACTGGAGAGACAATCAACATGAATGACTCTCACAATTCGGATGGATAAAAAAGATGTGCTATGTTTTCATCTGCTCAATATCCAACCCGAGAGTTTTCATTTCCTCTTTCCATATAGACTCCCACTCTTCACTTGAACAGATTTCATCTTTTTTACGCCTGAAGCCATTCACAAAACCTATGTATAGAAGCCTGGCCTTTATCCCGCATTTATTGCAGAAATACAGGAAAGCTAATCTGTTAGCCAGTTGATAACAATCGGAGTCTATCCATTTCTTATTTGGTTTCGCCTGAAGCCATTGGGCAGTCTCGTAAAAGGCTTTTTTGATAATTATTCTGCTTTCTGGAGATGCTTTGCACTTTTGGAATGATTCGTCTCTATGTGCTTTCGCTTCAACGAAATACCATGTGTCACCTATCGTGCAGATGCCATCCCAGTTCATGGCCTTTCCGCTTTGAGGCCAAAATGATCTCCATTTATCCCTTATGTCTTTATATCCAGTCATCTCTTCAAAACACGAAATTCCTACCACCTCTCCATCTCCAGAAAGTTTGTCATCATCATAAGGATAATCTAACCATTTTATCGTCCCGGACTGTCCAGTAGATTCCAGGATAAGCCTGTCCAGCTCATTTCTGTGATGTCCAAGGAAGCGCAACAATTGGAATTCGCTCCCATATCCAAGTTCTATTTCAGCCATAGTTATTAATTGTATTTAGTGCTTGTACGTTCCAGTAGTCGAATAATACTATCTCTTAACTTCACCGGTTCCAGCACTTCCACATCGTCACCATAATAGAGGATGCAGGTCCTTTTACGGAACAGACCGGCTAGAAATCGCCGGAAATGTAGCTTAATTCACTAGCAAGACTTGAATACATTATCTATTGAACACAGGGTTAGGATACACAAAAATCGGATGAACATGAATGCGGGCAAAAAAAATATTCCTTCAACGAAGTTTATTCAGCTCTCTCATCATTGATGGCCTGCGACTATATTGTGTCCTGAATTCTTCAATTAGTTTATTCACAGCAGCTTGCCCTTCACTGCACGAATCCCGTAGAGCTTTCATATTGCTGACGATATAACAATATTTACGGCTATCTGCCGGGATGGCTCTCGTTCGAATCTTGTCAATATGCCCTTCAACGATCTTACGCCTTGTGGACGAATCCAACAGATTGCCATATTCAGCCAAAACCATATAACATTCACCGTCGTAGTCATTATTCCAAGACAAACACTCGGCCAACTGGGGAATCATGTTCTCTTCTGCGCATATTCTGGCGACATCCTTCTGTGTATGAAAACATCTTTTATTGACCAACTTTTCAATGATGGTGTGTAACCTATCAGAAGAATTGGCGGGCATCCGTCCAATAACGTGTTTTAACCGAAGATAATAATCATATTCTGAAGAATAGCTGTTCAAAATCAGATACTCAAGTTCTTTTGCCAGCCTTGATGTATCTCCTGTTGTTTCAAGCAGTTCCATCTTTCTTTCATGACAGCTGTGTACATACGAAGAGTCTTCCGTACATTCTATAGCCCTGTCCAGCGATTCAATAGCCTCTTCAATTTGTCCGTGGAATACTTGGGAGTCAATCCGCATTTTGGATAATTCCGGCACGAAAAAGTTGTCATCTATTGTCTTCTGGGCAGCATCATACTTCTCTTTATAGTTCAGGTATGCTACTTTTCTGAACAACCAGCGATTTCTATAATAGACAGCTCGCCCTGCATTGTCTATAATCTTATCAAGTGAAGCCAAATGTTCGTCAAAATTATCGAAAACGCCCTCAAGAACACTCTGCAGCTCACTCAAATCTGCAAGGCAATATCCTCCGTCCTGAAATGCAGTTGTTCCTAATACCTTGTCAATGTCATTAGATATCCTCCTGATGGTATCAACATCCAGCACTTTAGATTCGATTAACGGTATGAGCATATCTGCTGCACTCCTGGTCTCGAAATCATATCCATCGAAACCTTCACATTCGTATACTCGATCATCAGAATAATACTTTCCAACAAAGAGGATTACCTCGGACGCAATTGACGCCGCTGCATCAAATTCTCCTTCGTGATCATAATATCTGGCCTTATTCATCATTCGCCCCAATTGGTCGGCTATCTGATACCAGTTTAGTGATGGTCCCCATCTGTCTCCGCTCTCATCAACGGAAAATATGATATTTCTGACCTCGTCCCTAAGAGAGTCCAGGTTAATGTCGTCAGGAAGAAAGTGCCGAATTAATTCCTCACTTAAATCTTGATTCTTGTATGCATAGTCCTTCATGAAAGAAAAGATTTCGTCACTATTGTTCAGGTTGAAAACTTGGTCGAGTTTTGCTTTATTCATTTTGTTTATTGTTTCAGAGTGCGTGAATTTTATTCGGCAAGATACGAATAAATATCATCCCTGTAAAATCCTTGGCGGGACGATCCACGCTCCGAGGATTCGTCCCGCCAACGCTAACATTGGTTTTGTAAAAGAAACTCTTCTGCCGCCCTGTCAGAGCTCATTTGCGACTGTCGCCTTCGTATAGACCCTTCCGCTGCTGACGCACGAAATTAAGTTCGGCACCGCATTTCATGGTGAGGTCTTCCTGTGCCATTCCACGTTAAAATCTGATGTGATGGACGAACTCCTTCTTTGACGGAACGAGCGGCTCGGACTTCAGGCCTATCTTCTTGAAGTCAATCTCTTTAAGGTCAATGCATCTGATGCCTCCATCATACATGGAGCGATAATAGAACTTCAAACCTGACATGTCGGTGACACAGGTGCATTGGGTTGCTGACGGGATGTCAGCCGGCGTTTCGTCAACCGGGAACTGCGCCCCGATCGGAATCTCCATCGAACCGAGAATGTGAAAGGCAGTGAACACGGAGCCCTCTGCGTCAGGTTTCTGCGGCGCGGTGCTCTGGAAGAATGCCGCGCGTACAAACCTTGAAGGCGGGGTGAAATCCCCCGGGAGACCAATCATCGCGCTTCCGCCGCCGAAAGATAACAGGGACATGTTTCCAAGCGTATGTGGTTCGGTGCGGCCTGGCAGGAGGTTTACATAGTTATTGAGATTGGTGAGCTGCCAGTCGAAGGATGGAGAGTTGGTCAGTACGCCCAGATTGTTTTCATAGAAAATGCACTTCCCGTCGATGATCTCCAGCACGATCTGGCGGCCTGACGGCTCGGCGAACCTCCAATGTACGGTCGAGGAACGTGGATCGAATCCATGGATATGTACCCTTGCGATCTCGGCCTTGACCTCATCGACGGTGGCGCAGCGCCCGAGAATGTAGGAGACCAGCTGGAAATCAGATATGTTGGTCTCATAATTCGCTTCTGAATACTCCTCGTACTTTCCGTAGTCAGGGAAATAGAAGAGGCCGGCGGAGAGGCCTTTCTCATTCATGCCCTCCATCATCAGCTCGTCCTGGACCACCGAGACACCTACGTAGCCATATTCATTGGTGAAACTTCTGCCAGTCCCTCCTCCTGGGATGAAGGATTTCCATCTGTGTCCGCGAGGTACGACAACCCAACGGCAGTCATTGTCGGAGGCTGCCCACTCGATCGTGCGCGCCACTACCGTGCTTCCGTCCTTGGCTTTGAGGGTGATGCCTGTGCAGGCATAGCAGTTCTGGAATGATGCCATCAAGGCCGCTGCGGTCAGAATGATGGCGGTAAGAATCGATAAACGTTTCATAAATCATGTGGTTAAAATATGTGTAAATGCCAGAGCGCTAACCTGGTATATACCAGTAGGTTCATAAGAAGAACAGCCCGCAAATTGCGAGCCGTTCTTCCCATATTCATTGAAAAAAGTCTTTCTGACAAACAAGTTACTCGATAGCGACTGTCGCCTTCTTATAGAACTGCTGTTCAATTATCATGGAGGCCAATACAAAATAGGCGAAACGGAAAGCCATGAAAATGCGACGGAAAACGAATACGCCTCTGATACCAAAACTGACATCTGGCTTGATCCTGACACGTATGAATACGGCATATCCGCAGATGTCTATT
>OHEU01000296.1_pt1 | contig 32426 bp, 23 predicted proteins | sample 1567341 | NCBI WGS metagenome assembly OHEU01 (sample SAMEA3879524, study PRJEB24766) | human gut metagenome | biome: human-associated habitat; feature: feces | place: USA | collected 1985/1987 | reverse complement strand
AATCGGATTATTATATCCGAGTATTTGTCTATAGGTTGGTCTGGAATTAGTATAAGGGCAGTTTGAGCTTTAATTTCTGAACTGTGCCATAAGATCGTCGAGCGTTCTTGCCTGACCGCTGAGTTCTTCGCTCGATGCGGCGGATTCTTCTGCTGTCGCAGCATTCTTCCTTGCAATATCCGAAATAGCACCAAGCTTATCCGTGATAACGCTTATCTGCTCTCTCTGCTCGTCGCAGGCGTTGGAGATGCTCTCAACGAGGTCGTTTACATCTCTCGACTTTGTTGTAACGGCATCAAGCGATTCGGCAGTTGCATTTGCGATAGCCGAACCCTTTGCAACGGCTTCGGTCGTGTTCTGGATAAGTGCCGTTGTACCCTTTGCGGCTTCTGCGGACTTCGATGCGAGATTTCTTACCTCATCGGCTACAACTGCGAAGCCCTTGCCTGCCGCACCTGCTCTTGCGGCTTCGACAGCGGCGTTGAGTGCAAGGATATTTGTCTGGAATGCGATATCATCGATGGTCTTGACGATCTTTTCGATCTGTGTAGACATCTCTGTGATCTGCTCCATTGAATTGAGGAGCTCTTTCATGCTGGCATTGCTGTTTTCGATACATTCGCCCGTCTGATTTGAATTCTCTTTTGCCTTGTCGGCATTGTCAACGCTCTGCGAAACGAGCGTCATAAAATGCTCGATTATTTCGTTGAGTTCGTCAACGGTCTGCGACTGCTCGCTTGCGCCCGTGGCAAGGCTCGTTGCCGTTTCGGAAACGCTGTCCGCACCGATAGTTACCTGCGAAGAAGCAGTGCTTACGCCCTCGATAACACCCTGCATAGATGAAGCAATACCCTCGATCGAACCCTTTATGGAGGAGAAGTCGCCGACATAATCTGCCGAGAACCGAACGTTGAAGTTTCCGTTCGCCATACTTTCAAGGTTTACGGAAATATCATTTACATAGCCTTTGAGCGCCGTGTTCGTCTTTGCAAGTGCTTCGCAGAGCGTACCGAGAATATCATCGCCGAAATAATCGGGAGCATAGCTGAGATCGCCGTTCTCCATGCTGATGATAGCCTTATGTATGCTCTTTACAGGCTTCAGACACTTTTTAAGGACAAACCTTCCTACGAAAAGGACTGCGAGTATCGCAGGAACAAGGATCGCAATGTAGACTGTCCTGAGCATACGGAGTGAACGTGAATATTCTCTGTAATCGATGCTGTAGCCAAGCTGCCAGCCGTTTGAAAGCGGCGAGGTGCATACCATAACTGTTTTGTTGTTGTAATCCTTTATCTTTACAACAGAATCCGCTGTAATATTTTTTCCCGAATACTGCGGAACATCGGCAATATTAACAAATTTTGCTTCGCCGTCTGCGGCATTCGGAAGGAAATCGGTATTTTCGTGTACGATAAAATCGCCCGCTGTTGAAACAAGGAACGTGTATGAATTATCATATATCTTGAACTCGCTGCATTTTGCAACCAGTTCATCAATAGTAACATCTGCACCGACAACGCAGAAGATCTCCGATCCCTTTTTGATTATTTTTGCAACGGTGACAACAAGACTGCCCGTGCTCGCATCAATGTAAGGGTCGGTGCAGATCATCTTTCCGTCCGCCGCAACAGCAGCCTTATACCAATCGCGTTCGGTCACGATAAGTCCCTCGGGAACATCGATACCGGAAGCAAAAATAACATCATCATTAGGGAAGCATACATAGTTTTCCATTATTGAGCTGTCAAGTGATTTACGGTCGTTGAGAGCCTTCATCGTCTCGTTTCTGTCAAGTCCGTAATCAGCAACTGCCTGTCCGACAAGATAAAGTCCGTTTTCCTTGTCCTTTATCCAGCTGTCAAGCCCATTGACATAGATCTGCATTTCGGCAACGATCTTTTCACGCTGTTCGTCGCCGACGATCTTATCGGAAATACCGTAGCCCACACCCATAACAAGCACCTGCAGTATCACCATTACCGCACAAATGTAGAAAAGTATTCTTTTGTCAAAACCGATCTTCTTTTTCATTTTATTCACCCTTTATCATACTTTTCTGAATAACTGAAATGCAGCGAATACCAACGCAAAGCAAAGATTGTAAGCGCAGGTCATTGTTGCCGAAAGCTCGCCGAAGCATTTGAGAAGCACCATTGCGAAGCATATCATTATTCCGAGCAGTACCGATACCGCTTCAAGCGCAATGCCCGTAGTGATAGTCCCTCGGAGGTTTTTGCAGCCGCATATTATAGATGAAAGCGCCGCAAATTTTCCGGAGCAGGCAGCCGTTGCCTTTACCTTCGGCTCATAAGAAACGGTTTCTTCATACTTTTCGTAAAGCCTGAACGGCAGCAGCTTGAAATATTCGGACGAGACCCCATAAAGCTCCGATATAAGGTTTATCGAAATGAGCGAATCGACCGTCTTTATCACCGTGTAAACGCCCTGCTTTGAAAGCTCCGTCAGCGCCCTCTTGACTTCGAGTGAGGGGCTTATCTCAACAATGAACATCGCCGAAAGCTCACCCGAAATGGAGAGATATACCGCCGATCTTCCGCCGCGCGTGTATTCCTGCTCCTTTGCCGCCGAGGGAACTTCCTCAATGCTGTGGTTTATCATAAGCTCACGGCTGCCGAGAAGAACACGCTTGTTGTTTATCCAGCCGCAAAGTCCCATTGAATCCTCGAAAATATAGCTTTCAACGGGGTCAAGAAGCTCAGTCTTTCCTGCGATGATGTCGTAGAACATATTCTTTAATATGCTGCCTGACTGATTCGTAAGGCTCGCCGCCTCAACGATAGCTTCATCTATTCTTGTATCGGAAAAGACCTTTATCGCCGAAAGCGTAACGCTTCCCTGCGGGAAAAGCTGCGCAGCATCAATGAGAACGCTGTTCGTGTCGGCGAATTCTTCAACTGCATCATATCCGAGCAAAGCACCCTGAAGCTCCGAATTCTTCTTTGAAGCTTTCTCCATGGGAAGATTTACAACGAGCATCAGCGAAACAGCCGAGCATATCGCAACGCAGCCCGTGAATACCGAGAAGCCGACATAAGCACCTGCCGAACCGTATTCGCCCTTAGCCACAAAGCCTGCAAGCACCCCGACTATCACTCCCGCCGCAAGTATTATCGGCGTGAACACACGGCAGAAATTGTCCGTGCTGTCGGGCGCATACGAAATTTTGAGGAAATCACGGAGCATCTCCGTCTTTTTCATCGAAACGAGGTTTGGAAAATCGCGAAGCGTTCCCCTCGTGAAATTCTGTGCAGTTTCTTCGTCCCCGACCTTTAGCAGAGCGTATTTGTCGCCGCTGCCCGAAACGAAACCGAAGCTTCGCTTTGTCCTCATCACTATCAACAGCTTTCCTATCGTGTTGAACAGCAGCGAAAGTATCGCCGTCGTGAGGTAAATATGTACAATGCTGCCCTTTATAAGATTGCTGTTCGCGAACATTATAACGCAGTTCGCAATGCCCGTCACCATAGCAACGGCACTCAGACTGTCACAGTCAGCTTTCATCGAAAACAGCTTTGAAAGTCCGCAGCTTATAACGGGATAAGCCGAAAACGCCGCAAGTATGCCTATTATCGCATTGACGAAGAGATATGTGTTCGTCTGCGTCCTCTTGCTGAGAAGATCGAACATCGGGAAGATGTTGAGGTCGTTCGCAAGTGAGATATACGCACTCACCACAAGGCAGACCGCAACCACGATGAGCCTGAGCGTGAGCGTTCCCTTTATTCGGTCGATGTCGCTGACAACAGCCGCCGCATCATCATATTCCTCATAATCTTCGATAGCCTTTTCATCGGTTTCTTCATCAGGCTCGTCCTCCTCGTCGCCGACAAGAACGAAATCCTTTATCTTCTTGTTTCTGCGTTCTTTGAGTGCATCGAGCTTTGCGGATTCAGCGTCTATCCTGAACTGCGCCGTGTCGGGCAGTATCTTGTCCTCCAGCTTTAAGTCGATATCCGATATCGACTTTCTTTCAACGGGAGTTACCCCCTGCGTCCTCGACAAACGCTCCCTGCGAAGTCGGCGCATCTCATCGGAAAGCTCGCCGCCCGCATCATCTGTCGGAAGCTTCCGAGTGAAGAATTCGGTTATGCTGCGATGCTGAGTGAACTCCTTTTTTGCTTTCTGTGCAGGGCGTTCCTTGGAGTATTCATCAAGTATCTCGTCAAGACTTTTGCCCTTTTTTATAGTTTCGGAAGCCTTGTCCTCCGCTTCGTCATCGTCCGAACTGTCACCGGCAATGGCTTCATATTTGTCGAATGGACTTGGCTGAACGGGCTTCTGTACAGTCGGCTCGGGTGTGGGAGCTTCTTCCTTTTCCGCTTCCTCCTGCTTCTTTCTGTTTTTGAAGCGTTGAGCAAGCGAATCGCCCTTTTCAGCCTTTTTATCATCTCCGAAGCCGTTTTCTATCTTCTCGGAGAAAGAACGCTCCCTGCCCTGACCTTTTACGACCTTTTCGGGAGTTTCACTCTCACGCTTTGCAACCTCGTTCATCTTTTCGGAAAGCTTGCCGTACTTTTCCTCAAAAGCGCCATCGGACTTCAACGGCTTTTCCGACTTTTCGTCCGAATCATCAGCGGCTTCTTCGTTTATCTTGCCGAAAATATCCGTGTTGTGCAGTGTTACCGTTTCGGTAGGATCGTTTTTTCGGAAATTTTCGAGCAGCTCGTCAACGCTTTCCTTTTTGCCGTCATCCGAGCCGCCTTTTCCCGAATATTCGTTTATGATATCATCGACCGAGTAAAGCTTGTCTGCCAAAATTCTTCACCCCCTAACCGTTTATTTTTTCAGTCCGCGTCTTCGGACAGTTTCATACATAAAAATTCCTGCCGCAACCGAAGCATTCAGCGAGTTGACCTGACCGAACATCGGCAGCTTTAACAGAAAATCGCATTTTTCCTTGGTGAGCCTGCCCATTCCGAAGCCCTCCGAGCCGATAACGATAGCGCAGGGACCGCTTGTGTCAACCTTTGTGTAATCCTCGCCCGAAGCGTCAGTGCCGTATATCCAGATGCCGTTCTCTTTCAGCTCATCGATAGCCGCCGCAAGGTTAGATACCCTCGCAACGGGAACATAGCTCGCCGCACCTGCCGAGGTCTTGTAGACCGTCCGGTTGAGCGAAGCGCTTCTTCTCTTCGGAATGATAACGCCGTCAACGCCTGCCGCTTCGGCTGTACGGATTATTGCACCAAGATTGTGCGGGTCCTCTATCTCGTCACAGATTATGATAAACGGGTCAGCGCCCTTTTCCTTTGCCTTTGCAAGTATCTCCTCAACGCTCGAATATTCGGCACAAGCGCCCGAAGCGATAACGCCCTGATGCGACTTTCCGTCCGACATCGAATCAAGCTTCTGCGAGTTTACCTGCTTTACAACAATATCGCGTTCCTTTGCCATTTTGCAGATAAGACCGATGCTTCCGCCACTGTCGCTGTCAACATAAACAGTGTCTATCTGCTTTCCCGACTTCAAAGCCTCGATAACGGGATTCCTGCCGATGATAAGACCGCCGTTGTCGTCACATTCATCATCACGCTCTATGCGCTCCTCGCGCTCATAACGCTCGGACGAATTGCCGAAACGCTCATCATCGCCGGAGCGTCTTTCGCGGTAACCGCCGCTTCTTCCCGTCGGACGTGAGCCTCCCCGTCCGTTGCGGTCAAATCCGCGGTCATTTCCGTGTCCGCTTCTGAAATTTCCGTTATCGGAACTGCGCTTCTGCGGCGCATTTCCTCTGTTATTATTGTAAGCCATATTAACTCCTTAATTATTATACTAAAAAAGTGTATACTTTCCCTAATTATAATATTATCTTTGATATTATAGCATATTTTCGCATAAAATGCAATAAAAAATCCCGAAAAAACGCCTTGTCTTTTCGGGATATTATATATTTTTATCAGCCAATAAGCTTTTTGAATGAGTTTGCATTAAGGATAGTGTTTGAAACGAACTTACCCTTGTAAAAATTCGCCCGGCTGTTGAAAACGCAGGGTACATTCTTTGCCTTTTCGAGAGGTACTTCCTTGCATTTTCCAATGACACTTCTTCATTAACTCCTTATACTAAACACCATTTAAAAACTATACAAAAACTCTGATATATGGATTTTGCGCCGATTTTTTGTCTATAGTTTTATTGGTGTTTAGTATTAGACGCAGAATATATTGATTTTTAACAAAATTTTTATGTAAACCTTACCAAACCCTTGACTAAAAGCTGTAAATGTGTATAATATATTAATAGTTAAATATTTTTCTGTGGAGGAAAACATAATGACACGCAAAACAAAAACGATCAAATCCAAGATCACACTTCTGACTATCCTGATCTCGGGACTGGGTATGCTTGTGATCGCTGTAACAGCGGCGATATCTATTTTTGAGCTTTCCAAAAAAAATGCGCAGGACGCTGTGCTGGAGGTCACAAAGGTTGCCGCTGAAAGAGTCACATGGGAAATGACAGCCTATTCAAACATCGCCGCCGAACTCGGAACAAACGATGTGCTGTGCGATCCCGACTCGACCGAGGCACAGAAAAACGATATCCTGAACATAAGAGCAGAACAATACGGACTGCAGCGATGCAATTTTATATATTCGGACGGCATGAGCATTGACGGCAATGATTATTCCGAAAGGGAATATTTCAAAGCTGCCATGAACGGGCAGCGATTTACCTCCGAGCCGCTCACATCGAAAAAAACAGGCAAGCTTACGGTCATTTTTGCCGCTCCGCTCTGGAAGGACGGGATACCGGACAGTACGCCTATCGGCTGCGTATATGTTGTCCCCGATGAAGAATTCCTGAACGATATCGTGCGTTCTATCACATACGGTGAAAAGGGTTCTGCTTTCATTCTCTCCAAAGACGGCGTTCTTATCGCAGATGACAACAGCGAAAATGTAAAGAAAGGCATAAATTTCGGCGAGCTGGAAGGAAATGCCGCCGAGCTTGAAGCTGATATGATCTCAAAGGATACCGGTTCCCGAAAAACCGATATCAACGGTGAAAAAATGTTTACGGGCTATGCTCCCATATCAGACTCAAACGGTTGGTCTATCGCCGTATGCGGTCCTGTTTCCGAACATATGAGAAATGCAGAAATAACCCTCGTGATCTGCGGTGTGATGTTGGCGGCGGTTTCCGTGGCCGCAGGACTTCTTGCCGCTGCAACGGGCAGGAAGATAGGCGATCCTATCAAAAAATGCACCGAAAGAATACTTCTCCTTTCCGAGGGCGATATCACCTCCGATGTTCCGAAGATAAGATCGAACGATGAGACCCTGCTCCTTGCGAATGCAACGGAAACCGTTGTCGGAAGCCTCAACAGCATTATCAACGATATCGGAAGAATACTTGAAAAAATAGCAAACGGCGATCTCGCCGTTGATACAAATGTCGGTAAAGCTTTCTACATAGGCGATTATGCCAAGCTCCTCAGCAGTATCGAGCTTATAAAGGAAAATCTATGCACAACTATGGATCAGATAACTACTTCTGCCGATCAGGTGGCTTCAGGCTCGGATCAGGTTTCCGCAGGTGCGCAGGCTCTCTCGCAGGGTGCTACCGAGCAGGCGGCCGAGATCGAAACCCTTTCCCAGCGTATCCACGATATCTCCGAACAGATCACAGCCAGCTCCGATAACTGCGATAAGGCAAGAGAGCTTGTCAGAACCACCGCAAACTCCGTTGAAAATGCCAACAATGATATGACACGGCTTACCGAGGCTATGAACAACATTGACGAAACCTCGCAGCAGATAAGCAACATCATCAAAACCATCGAAGATATCGCATTCCAGACGAATATCCTCGCACTCAATGCCGCTGTTGAAGCAGCAAGAGCAGGTGAGGCAGGCAAGGGCTTTGCAGTCGTTGCCGATGAAGTGCGCAATCTTGCATCAAAATCAGCCGAGGCAGCAGGCGGCACAGAGGCACTCATCGCAAAGACCGTCGAGGCGGTCCGCAGCGGAACGGAGATCACCTCCGAAACCGAAAAGTCCATGCTTGAAGTTGCCGAACTTACCGAAAAGGTCGAGGCTCTCGTTCTGAGCATCGCAGACGCAAGCGACAGCCAGTCCGAAGTGGTCGACCATATCTCAACGAGCATCGAACAGATATCGGGCGTTGTTCAGACGAATTCCGCAACAGCGGAGGAAAGCGCCGCATCCGCCGAACAGCTTTCAAGTCAGGCTTCGCTCCTCAACGAGCTTATGGGCAGGTTTACGATATGACATAAAAGATCAGGTCAAGTCTTTGAATGGACTTGACCTGATTTTTTGTAAACTTTCAGTTTAAAAAATAGTATAACTCCTCACCATTTTTTCTCTTCCGAGGCGCAGTACATTCCCTTTTTCAGCGCACGAAGCTCAACGAAACAGCCGCATTTCCGACATATTCCGTTTTCAAGCTCCGAACACTCTTTGCATACAGCCAGCCTTTCGGAATACACCTCGTCCGAAACGCGCTTCTCTTCGGGAAAATCTTTTATATAGCGCTTTATGTCCTCGTATGTTTCGTCATAATCGAGTTCGTCCAACAGACAGCGCTTGCAGAATTTTTTACCCATTTTATTTCTTCAAAGTGAGCGAAACCACACTGCACTTTGGAAGAACGACTGTAAGCTTTTCGCCGTCAAGCTTAAAGCCATCATAAGCCTTCGGTGCAACATTTTCTTCGCCGTCAAAGCCGTTGTAAGCGTGGATCTCAGCGGTGAGAATTTCGCCCGAAACGGACTTTGCACCTGCGCCGTTGATCTCTATCTCATAATCTTCATCGAGCGAGCAGTTCGAGAAAGTGATGAGAACATCGCCGTTCTTATCGACCGATGCGGAGTGCGAAACGGCAGGGATTTTACAGCCATTCATACCCGTCTGAGCATTTTCAAGGCTGCTTTCGAGAAGCTCTGCCCCCTGATGCTCGCGGTACATCTTAAAGACATAATATGTAGGCGTAAGCACCATTTTTTCGCCCTCGGTGAGTATAACTGCCTGCAGAACGTTGACAGCCTGCGCGATATTCGCCATTACAACACGGTCGGAGTGTTCATTGAAAATATTGAGGTTTATTGCGGCAACGAGAGCGTCACGCATTGTATTCTGCTGATAGAGGAAGCCGGGGTTCGTGCCCTTTTCGACATCGTACCAACAGCCCCATTCATCAACGATAAGTCCGATCTTATGCTCGGGGTCGTGTGCGGTCATAATTTCATCGTGCTTGCGGATAAGCTCGTCCATAAAGAGGGTAGACTTTATCGTGCGGTAATATTCTTCCCCGGTGAAATCAACGGCATCGCCCTTTTTGTTCCAGTCGCCACTCGGAACGGTGTAATAATGGAGAGAGATCGCCTTTGTGTGCCATTCGTTCAGTTGGCTCATAAGCACTTCCGTCCAGTTGTAGTCGGACGAGCTCGGACCGCAGGCGACCTTGTAAAGCTCATTGCCGCTGTAATTTTTGCAGAAGGTCTGGTAACGGCGGTATTCATCGGCGTAATACTCGGGGCGCATCGAGCCGCCGCAGCCCCAGTTTTCGTTGCCGATGCCAAGATATTTGAGGTGCCAAGGCTTTTCCCTGCCGTTCTTTTTGCGAAGCTCTGCCATTGGCGAAACGCCGTCAAAGGTCATATATTCGACCCACTCGGCAAGCTCCTGAACCGTGCCGCTGCCGAGGTTTCCCGCAATGTAAGGCTCACATTCAAGCTCTTCGCAAAGGTTCATAAACTCATGCGTACCAAAGCTGTTGTCCTCGGTAACATGACCCCAGTTGGTGTTTATCATCTTTTTGCGCTGGCTCTTGTCGCCGATGCCGTCTTTCCAGTGGTATTCATCGGCAAAGCAGCCGCCCGGCCAGCGGAGAACGGGTATCCTTATATCTTTGAGTGCTTTGATAATGTCGTTTCTCACACCGTTCGTGTTCGGGACAGACGAATCCTCACCGACGTAGATGCCGTTATAAATGCAGCGTCCGAGATGCTCGGAGAAGTGACCGTATATCTCACGGTTGATATGGCTCTTGGTTTTGCCCGTAATGGTCATAGTTAATTTTTTCATAGAAGCTTTCCCCCATAAATAGAATTGTTGGTACAACTATAATCTATTTGAAACGGTAATTCAAGGTCAATTTATGAATACTTTATTAATTATATTTGATTGACAAAACTGTGCATAAATGCTATAATTAAGAATGTCCGTTAAAAAAATCTGTCACTTTTTTTAAAATCAACGGCATATAAAACTTCAGGGGGGAGAGTTATGGATAAAAAGCTTTGCGCGCTTACCTTCGATGACGGTCCGAACACGGATACCACTCCGCTCGTGCTTGAAAAGCTGAAAAAGCACGGCGTTGTCGCTTCATTTTTTCTTGTCGGAAACAATATAAATGAAGGATCGGCAAGGGTAGTCAGGCAGGCTTTTGATATGGGCTGTGAAATAAACAACCATTCAAGGACACATTCGGCAATGCCCGAGCTTTCGGCGGAGGAAATCCGTGCGGAGATCGAATACACTTCGTCCGAGATAAAGCGCATCACGGGAAAAGAACCGAGGTTTTTCCGTCCGCCTTATATCGCAGTAAACGAGAAAATGTATGAGAACATCGGACTACCGTTCATCGCAGGCATCGGCGCGGAGGACTGGCTGCCCGAGGTAACGGCGCATCAGCGTGCAGAAAAGATCCTCGGTCAGATAAAGGACGGCGCTGTGATACTTCTGCACGATATGAGCGGAAATATCCAAACGGTCGAAGCACTCGACATCATCATTCCCGAACTCAAAAAGGAGTATGAATTCGTGACCGTTTCGGAGCTTTTTGACCGTGCAAAGGTCGTGCCGAAAAAGGGCATCGTCTATTCGTTCACTTCGCAGACAACGGAATATTAAGGAGAATATCTATGAAAAAATTAGCGGCTATTCTGCCTGCGCTTCTGATAGCATCAGTAATGGCAGGCTGTGCTGATTCGTCAGCATCAAATACGGAAGTAAAAGAGGAGGAAGCAGCAGTGAAGTCTATCGAACTTAACGAGGAGAATTTCAAGCAGCTTGGAAGAACATACTACAATAACGGAAAGATATACTGTGCATTGAGCGGCTCGGGCGCAGAATTCACATTCACTGGAACGGAAGTCACCGTAACTATCGAGGGTGACACAAACAGCACCAACCCTGCATCTGCCGACAATCAGGCTCGTGTTGCGGTATATGTGAACGGCGAGCGCAAGGCTGATGAAATGATAGACGAAAAGACAAAGACTATCAACGTCAAAATAAGCGATACCGAACAGCAGAATGACGTAAAGATCGTGAAGCTCTCCGAATCGGCAATGTCTACATACGCTATCAGCGATATCACTATCAACGGCAAGGACGAAAAGCCTGCCGAGAACAAGTCACGCTATATCGAATTTATCGGCGACTCTATCACCTGCGGCTACGGCGTTGACGACGAGGACAAGGATCACCACTTCTCGACCAAGACCGAGGACTGCACAAAAGCATATGCCTATAAGACGGCAGAAAAGCTTGACGCTGACTACAGCCTTGTTTCATTCAGCGGTCACGGTATCATCTCGGGCTACTCGGGCGACGGAAAGAAAGTTCTCACACAGCTTGTTCCGCCTTATTACACACACCTCGGCTACACCTGGAGCAAGAATGACGAGTTCGATCCGCTTGCTCTCGACTGGGATTTTACCAAGCGTGAACCCGATGTTATCGTTATAAACCTCGGCACGAATGACGACAGCTACTGCAAGAATCAGGAAGAAAAGTGTGAGGATTACAGATCGCACTATGTTGAATTCGTAAAGAAGATACGTGAAAATAACCCGAATGCAAAGATCATCGGCACACTCGGCATTATGGGACAGAACCTCTATCCTTACGTTGAGCTTGCTCTCCGTGATTACAGCGAGGAAACGGGTGACACGAACGTTGACTGGCTCATGTTCGACCAGCAGAACATGAACGAGGACGGCATTGCCGCTGACTGGCACCCAAGCGAAAAGACCCACGAAAAGGCTTCCGACAAGCTTGTTGAGAAGATCAAGGAATCCATGAACTGGGAGTGAGTTTAAATTCGGAATTATTTCAATGCGTAATTCGTAATGCGTAATGCGTAATTATTTTGCTCCGCATATTTGTTGTGAAAACCTGTATTCCGTAGGGGCGGATTCTATATCCGCCCGTTGAAAATCTCGTATTTTTAGACAAAATTATTGTATGGGACGAGTTTTCCGCCCAGAATCGCATCAGCGATTTTCAGCAACAATTATACATAAAGAAAACGCCCCTGTTTTCATCGGATAAACCGTTGAAAACAGGGGCGTTCATTCATTGTGATACTAATTCTCGATCGTTCTATAGACAAAATCGACAGATAGAATAAGTTCAGTCAAGAAAAGCGACCGCAGACAGGCTGTCGCCTGACAAGGGAGCTTGACGCAGAATGAACTTATTATAGCCGAGAGTTTGTCTATAGGTTGATCGAGAATTAGTATGAAACACTTTGCGGCACGGGACGGGAAAACCCGTCCCATACATTATTATCTGTTTACAGAAAAATTGTGAATTTAATGGGCGGATATAGAATCCGCCCCTACAGAAATTCAGTTCTCGATGTGAATGTGCGGAATAAAATAATTACGCATTACGCATTATGCATTACGCATTGCAATAAGGTTTATCATTCATCAACATCAAGCGTAAGCTCGATATCAACATCTCCGTCACTTCTTGCAAGGGTAAGGGTCATTATTTCTCCTGCCTTGTGCTTATTCTTGATCTTTACAAGTTCGTCCATTGTGGAGATCTCCGTGCCGTCAGCCTTTACGATAACATCGCCTGCTTCAAGTCCTGCGGCTTCTGCGCATGAACCCGGCTCAACGGAAGCAACGAGAACGCCGCTGTCTACGGGGAGATTATAGTAACGCTTTACTGCGGACGAAATTTCAGTACCAGTTATACCGATCTTCGGTGTTGTGTTCTTAACTGTGCCCGTTGTCATAAGCTCATTGAGGATAGGAAGCGCATCCGTGATAGGAATTGCAAAGCCTACGCCGTCAACTTCGGAGCTTGCGATCTTCGAGGAAGTGATTCCGACTACCTGACCTTCGCTGTTAAGGAGCGGACCGCCCGAGTTACCGGGGTTTACTGCCGCATCGGTCTGGAGAAGCGTCATTGTTGCCGTGCCGCCTGCGACCTCAACGCTCATTTCCTTGTTAAGTCCCGAAATGATACCGTTTGAAGCGGAAAGTCCAAGTCCGAGAGGATAACCGAGCGTAATAGCCTTATCGCCCATTTCAAGCGTTGTCGAATCGCCTATTTCGGCAGGAGTAAGTCCCGTTGCATCTATCTTGAGGACTGCAAGGTCTGTGTTAGCATCGTAGCCAACGATAGTTGCATCGTACTCGGTCTCATCGTCCAGTGTGACGGTGACTTTATCAGCCTTTACAACCTCGGTCTGGCTTGACGAACTGTAGTTGTTGTAATTGTTGTAGAAATTATCGAAGAAGTTGCTGAACGGATCAAACTGGTTGCTGTTCATACTCGTTTTAACTTCGGTCGTGATAACGTGCGCATTGGTAACGATATAGCCGTCAGCGCTGAATACGATACCCGTACCTGTGCTTGCACCGCCTGCGGAGGTGAATGTGGAGGAAACAAGAACAACGGAGGGCCTTACCTTTTTGATAACGTCATTTGTTGTCATTTCATCGTCCGAAGAGCTTGAAGTTGAACCGAGTGCTGATACCTTGTTTGAATTGCCGCTGTCGGAGGAAACCGTTGTCTGCTGTGTGATAGCAGGTGCTTCGGTCTGTGCCGAAGCGGAGATGCTCGTGTTGTCATTTGAACGTGCAAGATATGCTCCGCCGTAGCCCGATGCACCGCCTACAAGAATTACTGCGAGCAAGCCTGCGATGATCTTTCCTGCGCCGCCCGACTTCTTGGGAGGCTTCTGCTCAGGGTCTGTCGGTGTGAATCCGCCGTTTGAATAAGTATAGTTATTTGAATCGTACATATAAATGCCGCCTTTCGTTATCTGTTTTATTGGAGGTACTTTTTATCGTTCTCTCCCGATCACAGTTTATATTCTAAAGCATCTATGTGTGAATAATGTGAAATCAATTTGAAAATGGAATAAAAGAACAAAACTTGTTTTTTCATATAAGTCCGATCATATCCGACAAATTTTCACAAACCGCACAATCGAACCCCTGTGCATCGTTATTATGTACAAGTATCGCAGGAATACCAACGCCGAGCGCGCCCTTTATGTCGCTCTGCGGATTGTCGCCGACCATAAAGCTTTTCTCGGGGTTTCCTGCCATTTCGAGCGCAAGCTCAAAAATTTCACGACGCGGCTTGTCAAAGCCTACCTGCGCGGAAATTATCATTCCGTCAAAATACTGCGACAAACCTATCTTATCCATTGTAACATCAAGCTCGGGGTAATTGTTCGAGAGAAGATAGTGCCTGTAACCTTTTTCACGAAGCATTTCAAGCGTTGAAACCGTATCGCCGTACAAATGATAGTTTTCGGGTTCGAGCAGGACTTCCCTGAAAAGCGGAAGAAGCATTTTGGCTTCACTCTCCGTAATTCCGACAGATTTATATACCCTCTGTATATGCTCAAAGGTGTAATCCCACCATTTTTCGCCCGTGATATCGTGCATATCCTCATAATAAAAGTCCCACGAAAAACCGTGCGACATCGGCGGACGGATATCTTCGAGCGTAATGTCCTTGTGCGGAGTGTACCGCTGTAAGCTTCGGTAAAGCGAACCGCTCCAGAGATGCTCGGAATGTACGAGCGTTCCGTCAAAGTCCCAGAAAATTGCTTTGTTCATACTTCTCCTTAAAAAGAAAACACTGATTATTGCTTCGGCATATAAACAGCGTTTTCTGCGACTTTAGTACTGATTTTTAATCAAAGTGTAGAAATTATTATAAAATATTGAGTCCGTAATTCCTGCAAAGATCCTCAAGTCCCCTCGGATATATCATTCCGAGCGGCGAGATTCGGAATCCGTCCTCGCTCCGAATTAGCTCGATACCAACGACCGTTCCGACATCGAGCGGCTTCGGGAGCATAAAGATATAGTTCGTTCCGTTCGCAAGCGTTATTGAAACGGCAGGATTGGAAAGGTCACTGAAATTGAGGTTCAGCGGATTGCTGTATATCGAATACGCAATGTCTATCTCCGAAACATCGTGAGGGATAAGGTCAAAATTGATGTGGAAAACCTTTTTGTCGGGCGCATTGAGGAGCTGAACTCCGCCGCCGAGCGAGTGATCGTTGCCGAAGAAAACGAATCTGTCATTCTGCGTGACCGTTCCCTCGTCATTTGCCATAAATGCGAATGCATCGACTTCCATCGGGAAATCCTTGTTGTCATAGAGAAGCTCTATCTGTGCCGTCGGTGAATCCGCCTTGACTATCATTCCGCGCTCGATTATGAGAAGCTCATGCGGCTTTTTTTCATCATCATAAGGCATAGGTGCAAGAAGCTCATCTTCGGCGCTGTCATCTTCCTCATCGGGATAAATAACACCCTGCTCGCCTATCTCGTCCTCGGTCGGCGCAGGCTCGGCTTCGTATATTATCGCGCCGTCCTCAAAACCGCAAGCGTTCGGAACAGCCTCACCCGAAATATATATCCTGCGCTTGACACCCGTTTCGAGCGAAAGTTCACCATAAAGAAGCGTTCCGCTTCGCATCGGTTCAATTTCGATAAGGACAGTGTTTTCGCCTGCGGAAAGTTCTGGCTCGGGAATGTTCACTCCGCTTGCATTTGAAAAAAGCCGTGCGGAGGTCGGAAGTTCAATGTGTATTCTCACGGTACAAAGCGTATCGGCAGGAAAAGCACCGACGTTTATCACAGTTGGTATGCCGAAATATCCGTCCTCGCCGTCAATGCCCATGACCTTGCCGCTGACGGTCACATCGTTGAGCACCGTCCCCTTGCAGGACGAGCAAAGCGCCGTTCCGATCCTCGGAGTGAGGTGTTCAATAAGCAGATCGTTTATCCCAACATCCGGTGCATTTATCGTCAGCGCAGTTCCTCGGCCGCAGAGAAGAAGTGCGCCGTTTCCATAAACAGTGCAGGGAACACTCACCATAAAATTGCCCTCATATTCGCCGTGGGGAATTTTTATCACGCCGTTCATTTCAGCAGAATCAAGCATTTTCTGAAGCTCCTGTGCTTTCACGAACGTACCTCCTTTGAACCGCTTTCAGCGCAGTTCCTTTTGCAAATCTGACCGGATCGGAGCGCCGAAATGCCCGTCAGCAACGTGCCTACAGCCGCCGCACCGATGATAACAGTGATACCGAGTGCATACGCGTCTATCTTCGCGCCGAAATACATTGCCGCCGCCATTAATACTATCATCACGGCTCTCAAAGCTTCGTAAGCCGAAGCGCCTTTTCTTATCTCATCAGCGCAGTCCATACTTACAGCTATGGACTCAACACCGTCAAGCGCGGTGCAGTCGGCAATTTCCTTTGCCGCCGTACAGCTTTCGGACGAAGCATAAACAGCATCGGCGTTCTCACATTCGAGCGCATCGTGAACATCAACAGCCGTTGTTCCAACAGTTTTTCCTGCCGCCTTTGCAAGCCCGATAAGCTTGCTCTTGTCGCATCTGCCCGTGATCATCTTTACTTTTTTGAGAGCCTTTGCGGCTTCGTTCGGGGGCATTTCGATAAGCTTTTTGTATGAGATAATATCGTCCGCACCTGCGCTTGCAACAGTCCTGTCAGGGAACGAAGCATCATCGTAGGGAACGAGAAGTATCGGCTTGCAGCTGTGTTCCGAAAGCTTTTTGAATGAGTTTTCGGCATTGCCGCGGTATTTTTCGCGAATAGTTATCATTCCGATGAAAACCTTTCTGCCGTCCCAAAGCTCCGCCGCATAAGCAATGACGGAGTTGCCCTGAAAGATAAGCTCCTCCGCGAGTGCCTTTACAGCCGCCGCAGATGAAAATACCTTTTCCTTGCCCGTTCCGTCAAAAAAGCTTTCACAGCCGCTTATGATCTCGCTCGGGTCGCCGCGCAGAAAGCGCTTATAGCCGTTCGCAGGAAGATCGCCTTTTACAAGCTCGGCGTTTATTTCAAGCTCGACCGTGCTTTTAAGACGTTCTGCCATAAATGTCATTTCTGCGGCTTCGTAAGGGTCTGCGCTGATTATCCTGCCCTTGTTCACAAGAGCGGAGGTGTTCTCAGCCGCCGCATTCGCCGCTATAGTTCCGAGAGGATACGGGACTTCATAAAATCTCGTCATTGTTGAGCCGCTTCCGTCCGTAAAGCCTACCGCCGTAGGAGTTCCGTCCGTTACAAAGCCACTTCTGTCGATGAAAAGAACATCGCACTTCGGCGTGAGCGTTCTCATATCAGCACCGTTTCGGCGAATTTCCGTTCTGCCTGCGGAAAGATATTCCCCAAGAGGGTCTTTCAGACCTGCTCCTGCCATAAAAATGAGCGAAGCGAAGAGAGCCGTCTTCATCGGGAGCGAAGTCATTCCAAAGCCGCTTTTTTCAGCCTGATATGCCGCAGCAACGACCAGCAGAGCCGTCAGAACAGCACTTATTGATATACAGAATGTATATTTCTTTGAGGATATCACAAGCGGTTCAGCAAAGCTTTCCTCAACCTGCGTAACTTTCATTACAGCGTGACCCGAGGTGACGAGCGTTCCCTTTTCGAGCGTGTATTCGCCCGAAATATCCTCGTCAAGCTCATCTTTCAAATCACGCCGCACAAGGTCAGTCCTGCCGTCCTTGCCGATAGTGATATCACCCGTCTGAACGATGCCCTCGGCAGGAACGATATCCCCTGCCGTGAGCAGAACATAATCCCCCTTGACGATATCGCCCGAGTTCACCTCGGCAACGGAGTTTCCGCATCGGTAGACCATGCATTTGTTTCCGCTGTGCAGAGCGCGTGTTTTTCCATTCCTGCTGTGGAGCGCGCTTTCCCATACGCATATGATAAAAAGCGTCAAAGCATTCACAGCAACGGAGATCACGCACGGAATGATGCCGTGCAGACCTCCGCCGAGCGAGAAAATTATCCCGAAGCATAAGCACAAAAGCAGGATTATTATATATACCTTTAAGGGTACTCTCCCGAAGCGTTCGGAAAAGCGTTTCCCCGCAGTTTTTGAATGCTCTTCCGCAATGCGGTTCGAGCCGTATTGTTTTCTGTGGCTTTCAGCCTGATTATCAGTAAGACCGTTGAATGTCATCTTTTATTTCATTCCTTTGATTATTGAAACCTTTATAAGTGAGCCGTTTTCCTCACGGCAGGCTCGGAACACTGTTCCGTTTGCGAGCCTTATCGCCTTTCCTGCGGGAACGGGACTTCCCATAGGGGACATAAGCCCCTCAGCGTGGCTGTTTATGAGATACCAAGCCTTTTCGTGCGAGCATATATACGCTTCAAGTCCCGTATCAGCCTTTTCATCAGGGAAAACATCGGTGCGCGTGTGCCATTTGAAAAGCGGAGTGTTGTTCTCGGCGATGAGCGTTGAATGTTTCCGCCACTGACCCTTTTTGCCCCTCGGCTGAGCGCAGATATCAAGCTGTAAAATGTCGCTTTTCACCCTTGTTCCGCAGAAAGGACACACGGGGTCATTGACATCGTGCATAATGAACCATTTGTGATCGCAGTCGGGATTTTCGCATCGGTGGAGCATATCCCAAGCCTTGATAAGACCCCTTTCCCACTCCATTGCGGTCGGGCGAAGCTCGGGCGCATGAAGTCCGTCCACGAACGCGCGCAGGAACAGCGCTTCAAGGTCACTTCCGAGGTCGCTTATCGTAACATCGAGGTTCTCGGGGCGGTTCGAGCGGTCGTTCGGGTCTTCGATGAAAAGAGCCTTCGGACCGAGCGCAAGAAAATCGTCCTTTTCAGCCGATTCGGTCGAAAATATTTTCGGACCGATAAGAGGGTGGCGGAGCAGGAGGTATTCATATATAAGCACGGCGAGAGCGTGAAGGTCGGTTTCCGAACCGGGTATCTTTCGCCGAGGGTCGTTCTTGTCAAGCTCCATCGTTGCAAGGACTTCGGGGGCAATGTAGCCTCGCGTTCCCGCAACTTCGGGCGGAAATATCCCCGGAACAACGAGCGAGTCGATGTCGATAACAACGCAGTTCCCGCTTCTCGGGTCGATGAGGACATTGTTATTTGAGAGGTCGGAATGTGCAAGTCCTGCCTGATGAAGCCTTCTTATCGAGCGCGTCAGCAGGAGCGACATCTGAAGCATCGAACGGAAATCGCCAAGCTCGGCTTTGTTGAGAAAACGGCGGTTTCGCGATGTGAACCAGTTGCTTTTCTTGTCCTTGCCTTTAAGGTCAAGGTAATCGGAAGCGCCGTCCCCGAAGAAGAAATCAGACGGATAGGACGGCGAAACAAGTCCGAATTCGGGCGAAACAACGATATCGGTCGGCCAGCAGAAACGCTTTTCAAAGTAAGCCGCACGTTTTTCGTCCGTTCCGAGCGCGCCGCCCCTGCTCTCGGGGATAGTCGGGTTGTATTTGCTTATTATTGCCTCGATACGCCTGCGCATATTTGCATCGACCTTTGACGGGTCGTTGAAAAACTGCACGACATAAGACTTATCGGGCGCAAAATATGTATATTTCATTCCTCCGCGCGGAGGGTTGTCGGTGATAACATACTGGAGCTTCCTGCCGCTTGCAAGAATAGCCTCTCCGATCCTGTTCACTTTTTACTGTACCCCTTTCGGAATTTTGGGTTCTATAATAACGAGCGTCCTGTCATCGAACGAGCCCCTCTGCGAATAGTTGTCGAGCCAGACTTTGAGCCGTTCGCTTTTATCATCGGCAAGCTTTTTCCCGAACGCTTCGAGCGAGGATCTGTGCATAAGACTGCCGAAGCGCTTTCCCCACAATTCTTCGAGGGAAAGCTTGTTTTTCGCGAGTATGTTTTTTGTATAGCAGAGCGAAACTTCAACACTGCCGTCATTTACCCACGGGTGAGCCTCGGGTTCGGGTGCTTCGCCCTTTTCGGGTTCGTAGCTTTCGGTCGGGAAATCAATGATGCCGTTGAGCATAAGGTCGAGCCAGAGCCGCAGAAGCTCGGGCGAGTTCGGGTAATGATCGTCCGAAACGCCGTCTGTCATCATCATCACGGAAGTGACTTTTCCACGCATTATTTTCGTGTTTGAATAAAGCTTTTCAGCTGTCTTTGTTTCATCGAGGAATTCGGTTTCGCCCGAAAAGCCGCCTTTGTCGGTGTTTCCGAGCAGCTTCAGCGCAGAGGAAAATTCGCCGTTGGCATTAACAGCGGCGATCATGCCGTCACCGACCGCAACGGATATAACGAACGTTTCCCCGTTTTCAAGCGGAATTACAGCAGACGCAAGCAGAGTTGCGGAAAAGTCTTTCACTTCACATTTCCTGCCGAGATCAGACGTGAAAATTTCGTCTTCCGAGCGGATAAGAGCCGCGCCCTCAACTGCGGAATAAGCCGCATCAAAGCCCGAGCGCATTATCTCCGCAAGCTTCGTGCATACGGCGGTGAATTCTGCCTTGTCGAATGGCATTGCAAGCGAGCTTTCCGTCTGCGAACGGTCAAGTGCCGAAAGCTGTTCCTTTATATAAGCACAGGCGGCTTCGCTTGAAATTCGCGCACCGATGCGTGAGAGCCTTTTCGAGCCTGCACCGTCCGAAACAACGCATACAGTCCAGTTTCCCACCATGTCAAATTCGTACCAGTCGTCGCAGTTCGTACCCTCGTGCTTGTGCTTTTTGCCCCTCACGCGTGCGGCGATTATCTCCGTGCCGTTATCATTTTTATAGGAAGAACGGTACTCGGGATAAGGCTCGGGCGAGTCGGGGATAGGAGCATATTTCCACAATGCGGCTGTATGCGCGGTAACGTCACTATCGGAAAGCTTTTTGATATTTTCGTCCATTTTGTCCTCCACGTTCGTTTACGGAACAATAACGAAGCCCTGCGGCGGAGGCGGAAGTTCAATGCCTGCGCCCGGCTTTGCATCAAGGCTCTTGCTCGAAAGCTTAACGGAGCTTGAAACCCAAGCGAAAAACTGCGCAAGGTCGCCTGCGGAGAGGTTGTTCATCAGCAGAACGCTGTCGGTTATCTCTTTGAGAACGGAGGTATCGGCGCAGGAACCTGCTGCACACGCAATGATATTCGCAGGCTTTGTGCTTTTCAGCATAGCTGCGGCTTCACGCCATTCATCGGTCGGAACGCCGTCGGTGAGGATAAATACGAGCGGCTTCCAGTCGCCTTTCTGCGTTTCGGTAGATTTGCGAACTTCATTCCTTATGCAGTCGGTGAGAAGACGAAGAGCCGCACCGAGGGCGGTCGGACCTCCTGCCGTAAGTACAGGCTCTCTGAAAAGCATAAGCTCAGTCAGAGGGCAGACCTGACGTGCGGCAGAATTGAACGTTATAACGGAAAGATAAGCAGTTTCGAGTGCCTGAGGATCACTGCGAAGCTCGGAAATGAGTGCCTTAACGCCGTGACGGACAGCTTCGATAGGGTCGCCCGCCATTGAACCCGAAACATCGAGCAGCAGATAAACAGGCAAACGTCTTGAAAAATCGGACATAGTATATATCTCCTTTTTATATATAGATTTTATCGGAATAAAGAAGTATTTTGTTGATATATATAATATTAGTATATCCTAAAATGCCCTTTAAGTCAATATTTTGACAGTCAATTCGCACAGAAATATCAGAGGAAGAGGTTTGCAAAAAAATATAAAAAAATTTCGCAAAACCCCTTTACTTTTTTTGATTTATGTTGTATAATATTAATGCTGTATTTGAATCAGTATATATCGAGGTGTGGCTCAGTTTGGTAGAGCGCTGCGTTCGGGACGCAGAGGCCGTGGGTTCGAGTCCCGTCACCTCGACCAGATAAAAAAGTCTGCAAATCAAGGTTTTACCGTGGTTTGCGGACTTTTTGCTTTTATATAAACATAAAAAAATCGCAGTTGCTGAATATACCGCAGCTGCGATCAATACTAATACTAAACACCAATAAAATACAGGAAAATCTGCGCCGAAATCCTATATATGCGAGATCGTCGGCTTGGCTTTTTTATTCTAACTTTTTTATTCTAAATGGTGTTTGGTATAAGACTTTTTTCATAGAATCAATCCTTGTCGCTGACGATCTTGCAGTAGCTGCTTGATGTTATTATATACACCGCCGTGTACAGGATACCAAACAGCACGAAGCAGCATAATGTCACTATTGCAAAAAGCTTTTTGTCCGTCAAGCCGAACAGCATAAGAAGCCTTGAAACTATACCGAACGCAAACGCCATGTGAACCCCGGCTGCGGCGAGCGGTGTGAAAAAAACCGTAAGCACCTGCGAATTTATGCTCTTTCTTATCTCCGACTTCGTCATTCCGACCTTTTGAAGAATACTGAATTTCGACTTGTCCTCAAAGCCCTCGGATATCTGCTTGTAATACATTACAAGCACTGCTGCGGCTATGAAAACCGTGCCGAAGAGGATACCGAGGAAGAACAATCCGCCGTAGAGAGCGTAAAAATCGCTTCTGCCGCTTTCAAGTCCGTCCAGTCCTACGCCTGCCCAGTCATCGGGGTGTTCAGCTCTGATCTTGGTAATGTTGTCAGTCATTTCCTTGGTTATTTCTATCTGTTTATCCGCATCGCAGGAAAGGTCAAAGGCGTAATAATCGTGCATATAGGAAGAAGCATTGCCGTAAATGCCGAGCTGAAGCTCATACAGTTCCTTTACAACGGCTTCGTCCTTTACAAAGATGAAAACAGACGGTGTCATCTGCTCGGCATCAATGCCGTTCGGAACGAAAGCATCAATATGTTCTTTGATATTAAATGTGCCGTATTCCGCAATTGTGAGCGTATCAAAATCATAGTCTTTTTTCGTAGTGTAAATAAGCGCTTCGCCGTCCGAAAGTGTTTCATTCTTGCCCATAAGGCGGTTATAGTCGGCGAGCGTGATGATAAAAAGCTGACGGATATCGGAGTTTCCTACCTCATCTCTTCGGTTCGGGTCGAGTATGATCTCACTGCCGACAAGACCGCCCAAAATGTCAAGATATGTGTAATGAAGAATATTCTCGGGCGTTTCGCCGAATTTTTCAAGCGCGGTGTTTACAGCACTTCTGCTCCACGAAACGACTTTTTCGTCTGTCGAATAGGTTTCAACGACAATATCCCTCGGATAGCGACGGGCAAGCATATCCTCCTCGCCGATATAAAGGCATATCGTGGAGGAAAGCGTTACGAGCACCATTGTTGACAGTATGCATATCGAAGCCAAGCCTGCGCCGCTTCGCTTCATTCTGTAAGCCATCTGCGAAACGGAGATGAAGTGGTTCGTTTTGTAATAGTACCTTTTGTTCTTCTGCAAAATTTTGCACAAAGCGACCGAACCCGAAACGAACAGCATGAACGTTGCGGCAATTACCATTATTACAGCCACAAAAAACGCAAAAATCGCTTCAAGCGGATTTTGGATATAAACGGCAAGGAAATATGCCGCTCCGAGGATAAGCGTACCCAATACAGCGAGAAAATAGTTCGCTTTCGGCGGCTTTTCGCCCGAATTTTCGCTTTTCATAAGCTCTATCGGATTGGAAAGATGTATCTGACGGAGCGAATTTATCAGTATGAGCAGGAATATCACCGCATAGTAGACCATTGCGTGGATTATCGACTTTGGCTCTGCGTTAAATGTGTATGAAGCTGCGCCGCCAAGCATTTTGGTCAGTGCAAGCTCCGCCAGCTTTGAAAAAAGCACACCGCAGGTTATTCCCACAACGAGTGAAGAAACATATATTATAAAGGTTTCCCACAAAAGTATCCGCGAGATGTTCCGCTTATCCATTCCGAGAATGTTGTAAAGTCCGAACTCGGTTTTTCTTCGGCGGATAATGAATGAATTCGTGTAAAAGAGAAAAACTGCGGAAAAAACGACCATTACGCCGCAGCCCATATAAAGAAGCATATGCATTGTTGTTCCGCCCTGCATTTCCTTTACAAAACTGCTGACGGTAAGAAACGATGTGATGTAGTACATCATTATCATTCCTGCGCAGGTGAGGATATAAGGAAGATATATGCGGCGGTTCTTTTTTATGCTGTTGACCGCCAGCTTCGGGTACAGAAGCATCGTGTTCATCAGACCGCACCTCCCGAAGCGATAAGGGTGAGGGTATCGGAAATTTTCTTGTAAAGCTCCTCATTCGTGCAGTTTCCTCTGTAAAGCTGGTGGAAAACTTCGCCGTCCTTGATGAAAAGCACACGGTTTGCGTGGCTCGCAGCCTTGACGGAGTGCGTTACCATAAGTATGGTCTGACCCTCGGAGTTGAGTTTTGAGAATACGGCAAGAAGCTCATCGGAAGCTTTGGAATCGAGCGCACCCGTCGGCTCGTCTGCAAGCAGAAGCTTCGGCTCGGTTATCATTGCTCTTGCGGCGGCAGTTCTCTGCTTCTGTCCGCCCGATATCTCATAAGGATATTTGTCGAGCAGGTGTGTTATGCCAAGCTTTTCAGCGGCAGGCATAAGCTTTTTCTCCATTTCGCCATAGCTCATTCCCATAAGCACCAGCGGCAGGAGGATATTGTCCCTCACGGTAAATGTATCGAGCAGGTTGAACTCCTGAAAGACAAAGCCAAGATTGTCACGTCTGAACTTTGCCGTTTCCTTTTCTTTAAGCTTTGCAATATCAGCACCGTCGAGCAGGACTTTTCCTCCCGTCGGCTTATCGAGCGCAGCAAGAATGTTGAGGAGGGTCGTTTTGCCCGAGCCGCTTTCACCCATTATTGCGATGTATTCACCCTTTTCGGCGGTAAAGCTGACATTTTTCAGAGCCTCGACCTTAGCCGAACCGATACGTGCGGTGTAAGTTTTTTTCACGTTTGTTACTTCAAGTATTGGCATTGCTGTCATTCCTTTCTGAATTTCTGATATAAGTATAACAGAAAAGGAAAATGTCCGCCATTGATACGGCTTACATTTTCCCAAAAAAACTTACATTTTTGTAAGAACCTGTCTTCATAAGAAATGTGTGCGGATTTTCGAGCATAATTTTGTTGCAGACAAGGCAAGAATCCGCAGGCGGGCTTTCGCCCGGCAAGGATTTTTAACGCAGTCTGCGGCAAAATTTGCCGAAAAGACGTGCGCATATGCTTGTGAAGACGGGTTCTAAGGTCATTCAATTACAAGTCTGCGCCTTTCAAGAAACAGCTTTATCACAGTACCGCTGTCGCCGCTTTCTGCGGTTATCTTATGTCCGAGCTTGCCGCATATCCGCCTGCACAGATACAGACCTATGCCGCTTGCCTTTTTGTCAAGTCTGCCGTTACAGCCCGTGTAGCCTTTTTCAAATATTCGCGGAATATCTTCGGGGGCAATGCCAATTCCCGTGTCCCTTATGCAAAGTGTAAGCGGCTCTTCGCAGTATATTTCGACCCCGCCGGACAGGGTGTATTTTACAGCGTTTGATATGATCTGCTCAATGACGAAAAGAAGCCATTTTTCATCGGTGAGGACAGTCTTTTCAAGCGGCTTGTAGACAAGCTTCAGCTGTCTGCGGATAAACTGCGATGAAAATTTTCGCACAGCCTGCTTTACAATGCTGTCAAGGTCGTATTCTTTTATAACGAGGTCACTGCTGTTGCTGTCAAGACGAAGATAACAAAGCACCATTTCGGCATACTGCTCTATTTTCTGCAAATTTTCCGAAAGCTCGCTGTATTCGGGACTGTCGCCGTTCTGCAGGATAAGACCCATTGCGGCGATAGGCGTTTTTATCTGATGCACCCACATCGTGTAGTAGTCGGTCATATCCGAAAGCTTTTCGGCGGCTTCGTTTTCTGCCGCTTTGAGCGAATCATAGAGAGTATGTATGAGCTTTGTATAGTCCTCCTCTATTCCATTTTGGGGCAAGGGGATATTTTCTGCCGAAAGAGTTATCTCATCGGCAAGCCTTTGCAGTGCGGTACGCTTTCGGCGGTAGTAAACAAAGTCTGTCGCAATGAAAACCACTCCGAAAAATCCGCTTAAAACCGCACCGTACAGCACAGGTGCAAGCGGCAGTTCATACAGCGAAAACACGACCGCAAAAACCGCACATACGATGAGCCATACTATTATATTTTTCTTATGAGCCGATAAAAAATCTCCGAACATCTGCATTTACTCCACAATATAACCCATACCCGACTTTGTTTCGATAAAATCGGAAAGCCCCGACTTTTCAAGTTTTTTACGAAGCCTTGAAACGTTCACCGTCAGCGTGTTCTCATCAACATAGCTGTCCGTTTCCCACAGCTTGTTCATGAGAAAATTCCTGCTTACGACCTTTCCCTTGTTTTCGAGCAGGGTGAGCAAAATGCGGTATTCGTTCTTCGTAAGGTCTATTTTTTCGCCGTTGAAAGAGAGCGTTGCGTCGGAAACATTCAGTATTGCACCCTTGTGAGCAATAACATTCATATCCGAGCCGAAATCATAGGTTCGGCGAAGTATAGCCTGAATTTTCGCCATAAGAACAGTCAGGTCGAACGGCTTTGCGATAAAATCATCGCCGCCCATATTCATTGCCATAACGATATTCATATTATCCGAAGCGGAGGAAAGAAACACGACGGGCACTTTTGATATCCTGCGAATCTCCGAGCAGAAATAAAATCCGTTATAATACGGCAGACCGATATCCATAAGTACAAGGTGAGGTGAGAACTCGGTGAACCCGGTCATTATGTCCTTGAAATTCTCTGCGCACTTTGCTTCAAATCCCCATTTTTCAAGGTGATTTTTTACAGCGTTTGCAATAGTGCGGTCGTCTTCGATTATAAGTATTTTATACATTTGGTGTCTCCTTTTTTATGCTTTTTTTTATTATAGCATATAAAAAGATATGATACAAGCATAAATTTTTATCCAAGCATCTTTTTGTCCAAGGATGCGCATTTTGCAGAATATTCGTGTATAATAATGTGATTTTTTACTCTGAAACAGCTTAATTTTGCACTAATACTAATCTCTGATCGTTCTATAGATAATACTAAACACCATTTAAAATTTAGAAAAAATCAAGCCGACAATCTTGGATATATGCGATTTTGGCGCAGATTTTTTCCTGTATTTTATTGGTGTTTAGTATTATTATAGCCGAGAGTTTGTCTATAGGTTGATTGAGAATTAGTATTAGTTCAAATATATCATACTGATTTTCTCAAAATAATTCGATTTTTTTCTTTCCTTGACAAACCCCGAAACCGATGATAAAATAATAACAGTCTGAAAAAGAAAGGACGGTCGGGAACAATGTCACAGGTAACGAAACGCGCACTTGAAGCCTCACTGAAAAATCTGCTGCTGAAAAAGCCGCTTGAAAAGATAACTATCAGCGACATCACCGAGGACTGCGGTATCAACCGTATGACCTTTTATTATCATTTCAAGGATATCTATGACCTTATCGAGTGGTGCTGCGTTGAGGACGCGAAAAAGGCTCTCGAGGGCAAAAAGACCTACGACACCTGGCAGCAGGGCTTTTTGCAGATTTTTGAAGCCGTTCTTGACAACAAGCCGTTCATTCTGAACGTTTACCACTCCGTCAGCCGTGAACAGGTCGAAATTTACCTCTACAAGCTGACCTACGATCTCCTTATCGGCGTTGTTGAAGAAAAATCCGCAGGAATGAACGTCCGCGATGAGGACAAAAAGTTCATCGCTGATTTTTACAAGTACGCCTTTGTCGGACTTATGCTCGACTGGGTGAAGCGAGGAATGAAAGACGACCCTCACGAAATGATCGACGATCTTTCCGTTGTTATGAGCGGAAATGTCACAGCCGCGCTTGAGCGATTTAAGACTAACAAATAAAAATTTTTATCAAAAAATTTTTATCAAAATTACAAAAATGATAAAAAAATAATCTGTTTTGCCCTTTTGATAAAGAACTTATCAGAGGGGCATTTCTGTTTATTGAAAAATTTATCGCTATGAGATAATATATAGATACCGAAAGGGAAAGCTAAAACAAAACTACTTTCAGGAGGTAATCTTATGTATTATTCAAGCGGAAATTACGAAGCATTTGCAAGACCTTTGAAGCCTGAGGGCGTTGACGGAAAGTCAGCATATATCGTAGGAAGCGGTCTTGCCGCTCTGACAGCAGCCTGCTACCTTGTCCGTGACGGACAGATGAAGGGCGAACACGTTCATATACTTGAAAAAGAGCAGCTCGCAGGCGGCGCTTGCGACGGCTGGAAGTTCGAGAACGTCGGCTATGTTATGAGAGGCGGACGTGAAATGGACAACCACTTTGAGGTAATGTGGGACTTGTTCCGTTCGATACCGTCTATCGAAACAGAGGGTGTTTCCGTCCTCGATGAATACTACTGGCTCAACAAGGCTGACCCGAACTATTCACTCTGCCGTGCGACCGTGAACAGAGGCGAGGACGCTCACACAGACGGAAAATTCGACATCTCCGACAAGGGCGCAATGGAGATAATGAAGCTCTTCTTCACACCGAATGAGGAACTCCAGAACAAGCGCATCACCGATGTTTTTGATGACGAAGTTCTCAACTCGAACTTCTGGCTCTACTGGCGCACGATGTTCGCATTCGAGAACTGGCACAGCGCACTCGAAATGAAGCTTTATATCCAGCGTTTCATTCACCATATCGGCGGACTTCCCGACTTCAAGGCTCTCCGCTTCACAAAGTATAACCAGTATGAATCAATGATACTCCCTATGGTGAAGTACCTCGAAAGCTTCGGCGTTCAGTTCCACTTCGGCGTAAAAGTCGTAAACGTTGAGTTCGACTGCACACCCGAACGCAAGCAGGCAACACGCATCGATGTTATCCGTGACGGCAATGAGGAATCTATCGACCTTACCGAAAACGACCTCGTTTTCATCACCAACGGAGGCTGCGTTGAGAACTCCGCTATCGGCAGCCAGAACACACCTGCTCCTTATAATTATGAGATCAAAAAAGGCGGCGGCTGGGATATGTGGAAAAAGATCGCCGCACAGGATCCGTCATTCGGTCACCCAGATAAGTTCTGCTCCGATCCCGAACAGACAAACTGGATGAGCGCAACCGTCACGACCCTCGACCAGCGCATTATCCCTTATATCAAGAATATATGCAAGCGTGACCCATTCTCGGGCAAGGTAGTAACGGGCGGTATCGTAACCGCTAAGGATTCCTCATGGCTCTTAAGCTGGACAATAAACCGTCAGCCGCAGTTCAGAAGCCAGCCTAAGGATCAGTGCCTCGTCTGGGTATATGCACTCTTCTCCGATAAGATCGGCGACTATGTAAAGAAGCCGATGCGTGACTGCACAGGTAAAGAGATCTGTATGGAATGGCTCTATCATATCGGCGTTCCCGAGAATGAGATCGAAGACCTCGCCGAACACAGCGCAAACACTGTTCCATGTATGATGCCTTATATCACAGCATTCTTTATGCCCCGTGAGTACGGCGACCGTCCGGACGTTGTTCCTCAGGGCGCAGTTAACTTCGCATTCCTCGGACAGTTCGCAGAAACAAAGCGTGATACTATCTTCACCACCGAGTATTCGATGCGTACAGGTATGGAAGCAGTTTATACCCTCCTCAATATCGACAGAGGCGTCCCCGAAGTATGGGGAAGCGTTTACGATATCCGTGCATTGCTCGATGCAACCGTAAAGCTTCGTGACGGCAAAAAGATCACCGATATGGACTATAACCTTATCGAAAGATTTGCACTTAAAAAAATCCTCGAAAAGATCAAGGGAACGGACGCTGAAAAGATACTCAAGGAATATAATGTTATCTGAAACGGATAAAATATTAAAATGCTGCTTGCAGTTCAAAACTGCAAGCAGCATTTTTTAGAACCTGTCTTCATAAGAAATGTGTGCGGATTTTCGAGCATAATTTTGTTGCAGACAAGGCAAGAATCCGCAGGCGGGCTTTCGCCCGGCAAGGATTTTTAACGCAGTCTGCGGCAAAATTTGTCGAAAAGACGTGCGCATATGCTTATGAAGACGGGTTCTTAATTTACCTTAATACCAACATCAAGCACGAACAACCCGTCTTTGCAGGAAATATCAAACTCACCGTCATACTTTTCAACGGTCCTGCGAATGTTGTAAAGTCCTATGCCGTGGGAGTTTTTATCCTCCTTGGAGGTCTGAACAGAGTTGTTGACGATCGTCACATTATCCGCGGTCGGATTTGTTATATTTATAAACTGAATGTGCTTTACATAAGCACATTTTACCGAAATCATCTTCGGCTCAGCACCCGTGAGCTTTTCACAAGCTTCAAGAGCATTGTCGAGAGCGTTCGCAAATATCGTGCAGACATCGACCGCAGGAATATCCTCATAAACTATGCCCTGAAAACGAAGCTCCGCACCTATGCTCTCTGCGGCTTCGGCTTTGTCGGCAAGAATAGCATTCACGATAGTATTTCCCGAGGAGAATTCTCTGCCCGAAGCTGTTTGCCGAAGCGTTATGCTGCTGATATAGTCCTTGGCTTCGTCATATTCGCCGCCGTCAAGCAGTCCCTGAATACAGAGCAGATGATTTTTATAATCGTGACGAAAGTTGCAAAGCTCGTTATTGAGCTTGTCCGCTTTTTTATAGTAATCGACCTGAACATTCACCTGCTTTTCGAGCATCGATGAAACATTTTCAAGATACACTTTCGATATGCAGTAAAAAACGAGCGAATCTATAATGAATATCAGCAGAACGATGCTTATCACCGTGAATGCACGGCTCAGCGTCACCTGAACGCGGATATTCGTTATCGTCAGCAGGCTTTCGATCAGTCCGCCGCTGAAAAACAGCGCAAGCAGTATCAGAATATAGATATGCCTCGGTATCACATCGAACCGACGGAACGGATTCTGCTCTCTGTCTATCCTATGTATGGCGAGGAAAAGCAGTACGCCGTTTATCAGAGATATCACAGACTTGATATATGGTGAGGAATAGTCTTCGCGGAAAATGCTCACCGCACATTCTTCAAGCGAAAGGAGGAGCGAATCCGCCGAAAGATACATAAGCACGACATAGACCGTCCGAAATATACCACTGTCCGATGCTCTTTTCACGCACAAAAACAGACAGATATATGTAGCCGCCAGCAGAAAAATATCAAGCCAAGGCTTTTCCGCTGCGGTATGGATAAAAATATATGCCGCCGATAAAATAATATAGACCGCAGGAAGGATATATCCGCGCTTTCCTCTGCGGTCGGTCACAAGCTCGGCAAACCTGCACGAATTATATACGGTGAAAAAAGCGGCAGCGGTATGCATTACAGTCAGAAAATATATCATATCATCAGCTCCCTTTTTCCGTGCTTAAGGAAAGCCATATACTTTTTCTGAAAGTCAAGGTGCTTCGTTTTTGTGAGCGAAGCACGCTCGCCGTTTTCAAAAACTATCTCCGTCCGCGAATAATTCTCCACATAATTCATATTCACAAGATAAGAACGGTGCGAACGGTAGAAAAAATCCGACTGCAACGACTTTGCCAGTTCGGAAAGGGTGCTTCTGTATAAATAACAGCCGTTTACGGTGACAACTCTGCAATAGGTATTATCGGCTTCGGCGTAAACAATGTCACATTCGGATATGCGCTTCATAAGGTCGTTTTCTTCATCATATACGAGGACATACGCCGTGGAATTATACTTTTCCATAAACGAATCGAGCGCCTCGCAAAGCTCATCAAATTCAAGAGGCTTGACAAGAAAGCGGTGCGTCTGAACGCGCAGGCTGCCAAAGACCGCATCGCGGCAGCTGCTGATAAATATAACGGCAGTCCTGTCATTTCGTCTGCGCAGCCTTTCAACGGTGTCGATGCCGTTGATGCTGCTCATTCGATAGTCCATAAAAATAAGGTCAAAACCGATATCACTCGCCAAAAGCCGATCTCCCGATGAAAATTCCGAATAGGCAAAGTCGTACCCGTATCCTGCAGCGTATTTGTCAAGCTGCGTTTTGAGTTCGCTTCGGAAAAATTTTTCATCATCACAAATTGCTATCCTCATTTTTCACCGTCCCGTTCCGACGTATATTATCCTCTTTAAAAATATTATATCACAAAGGCGTTGAAATTTCAATAATTTTCCGTCTTACATAAAAAAACGGGGTCTTTACTCGATTTTAGTTTAAAATAATTCTGATCCGATGTATTTTATTAGCAATAAATAACATTGGAGGTAGGAAATATGTGGCATGAAATCATGGAGATCCTCAATAAGATCTTTGGCTAATACTGATTTTTAATCAAAGTGCAGAAAAATCGGCGCAAAAGCCATATAAAGCTATTTTAGAACCTGTCTTCATAAGAAATGTGTGCGGATTTTCGAGCATAATTTTGTT
>OHEU01000283.1_pt1 | contig 32755 bp, 25 predicted proteins | sample 1567341 | NCBI WGS metagenome assembly OHEU01 (sample SAMEA3879524, study PRJEB24766) | human gut metagenome | biome: human-associated habitat; feature: feces | place: USA | collected 1985/1987 | reverse complement strand
ATCTGGGCAACAACCGCATCACCGTCAGTCTTGCCGATGGCCGCATAGAGGAGGTGAACCATTATTATCCATTCGGCGGGCTGATGGGCGACAGCCGCAATGCCACCACCCAACCCTACAAATACATAGGCAAGGAGCTCGACCGCACCCATGGTCTCGACTGGTACGACCACGGTGTCCGCCACTACGCCCCCGTAACGGGACGATGGAACGTAATGGATGCCTTGGCGGAGAAATACTACGCATGGCCGCCATACGTGTCGTGCCTTGATAATCCGATAATTGGTTTGGATGTTGATGGATGCAAAACTTATCTATACATTACGCAACTTTCAGAAAATAATTCCTTATTATTGAGTACCATTTTGTATAAGGCCGGTATTTCGAAAGAAATATTAGGAAACATCAAGGAAAAGATGAAAGGTATAACATGGGGATTTGGAGATATTAAGCCAAGGACTAAGGAAGAGCAAGATAAAGCTGTAAAAGATGCTGACGAACAAGAGGAATTAATAAATAAGATTGTCAAGAATGCTAATAGGGGTCATTAAATTTATATTATTTCTAATCAAAAGCTATTTGATAGAAATGACTATTGCCTGTTTTTATCTGGGTCTTGTACTGTTGCCTGATAGCTATCTTTGGGGCGTTGGTATATATTTGTTTGGGCTTTTATATGTTCCGATAAATATAGCATATATAGGCTTGTTAAAGTTGGTGTTGCAAATAATTGGAGTGAACAAAACATTTACTGGTGCTAATGTAGCTTTTGTGTATTCTATATGGCTAATAATCTTTTTGTTTATAGGCTACTTGCCGGATATTATTAAATTTTGTTTTAATGTAGAAGGCAATGTTTCTTTGAAACGATTTGTTAGCTACTACGAAACGCAATGTGATTCTAATTATTTGCATATGTATTTGTCTTATGGTGTTCTGTCTATAATCGTTCTCTTCTGTTTGTATTATAAGAACTCAAAACCAAAAACACCAGGAATGTACCGAAAAGACATACCATCAACAGCGACGACAAAATTCTTTGCTATAATTGTTGTGTTACTTACCTGTTTTAGGTTGGGCTACCTTTGTGGGAATGCTGTTACTGCACAGAATAGCTCTTCTCTATATTTAGACTTTATGTATTTAGGAGAAAATATAGAGCCTATATCTGTTGACGATTTAGAAGATAGTTGCCTTGTCCGTAACTCTCATCCAAATAATGGTGTTGTTTCAACAGCCGAAATGGCCTATACCATTGCAGACTATGTATTGTCTAACATATATGGACGATCCACTATGGATAAAGAGAAACCTTATCGCATCACATTATTGGAGGATAGATATTGGGTAATAGAAGGAACCATGAATACTTCGGAGGGCGGGACGGCGCATCTAATGATAAAAAAAGAAAACGGACAGATAGTTGAAATCTCACATGGAAAATAAGTACCTGGGCAACAACCGCATCACCGTCAGTCTTGCCGATGACCACATAGAGGATGTGAACCACTATTATCCATTCGGCGGGCTGATGGGCGACAGCCATAATACCACCACCCAACCCTACAAATACATAGGCAAAGAGCTTGACCGCACCCATGGCCTCGACTGGTACGACCACGGTGCCCGCCACTACGACCCCATTACAGGAAGGTGGAACACCATGGACCCGATGTGCGAGAAGTACTACGATGTGTCACCCTACGCATCGTGTGGGGATGACCCCGTGAATGCGTTTGACCCGGATGGGAAACAAGTTAGATCGCAAGGAAAAGAAGAAATGGCCATGATACACTCCACTTTACAAGAAGAGTATAGGAACTTTGTCTCTATAGACGACATTACCATAGGGGATTCAGGACTTTGGGGAAAGACTTTATTTCCTGACAATGACGGCGTACAGAATTCCACATCAAACAATGTGGAAGTATATATAAACTTAGGTCTGTCTCCAAATGGTCGAGCCGAAGCATATAGCCACGAAGTAAATGGGCATGTTCTATTGTATTTTAGGAGCGGCTATAATCATAAAATGGCTTCACATTCATATATCAGAGCCAGAGACACAAACACGACACTTTGCATCTTAATTATGAAGTCTAAAATAGAAACTATTAAGAATATATAGATAATGAGATTTATACGAGTATTGTTCATAGTATTGACTCTTCCAACAATGTCTTTTGGGCAGGAGAAAACTATACGGTATCGCATAGATTACCTTATGCGACAGGATGCCGTTACAAGTTTATATAAAATAGAGGTAGTAAACAAGAGCGATAATACTACCTATGTTACTTGGTATGATAACGATGAAGATTTTTTTAGATATGAAAAAGATGAGAAAAAAATTATTAGTCATCACCTTTTTAGACGTGTTGGCGATTTCAGTCTTGGACAATTTATGATAGACACATTTGACAAACCAATAGACTTGCGAAATACTTTCGATATAATGTTATCGACAAAAGAGATAGAGCCTCATGAGAGTTTTACCTATTATGTATTTTGTCGTGATGAGGTGATAGACGAGGTTATGAAACGTATTATAATAGTAGATAAACAAGCTGTAAAGGCATGTCTCGGATTTAACATATGGAAATCGTTGCTATACACTAAAAGTGAGTGTATATTGGCAGACGATATCATCCCGTTACGATAATCTTTATCTGTTCGCTTGAAGTATAGGGAGAAAATCATATATATTGCAACAACATTCTCTAAAACAGCATACCGCAATGCGCACTGACGACTACAAACAATCGCCCTACACCCCGGCCGCGCCCGACGGTGAGTTCGGCATAGCCTGCGACAGCAGCCTGCTGGTGCACACATGGTGCGAGTACGCCGGCAACAGGGTCTATGAGGACGGCGTGCTCAGCCGTCTGCTCTTCGACGGGGGATATGTGTCCTTCAGGGACTCAGTCCCCACATACCACTATTACATCAGGGACTACTTAGATAAGCAAGAAGAAAAAATAGTAACGCTTCCAGAAGTTATAGTTGTTGCTCCTGCCTGTCCAAGAGACAAAGGAGAGCTTCTCATCCCTACTTTTAACACAAATATTAATTATGATGATTACAAAAAATAAATTCTTGGCGAGTTTCATCTTATGCCATTATGCTATCTGCATCATCTGCACTTATTCATGCTCTGACAATCAAAAACGATTTCAAGAAGAAAATGCAGATTGTAAAACAGAAACGTTGAAAATAAAGAAAAATATTCCTCTTGAGGATTTCTCCGTATTTATAGAGAAATTTCATAAGGATAAAGAATTTCAAAAGAAACGCCTTCAAGCCAAAGTTGAAGGTATCAATGGTGACTTGTATATGGAATATTTGGCAAACGGAGATGAATATGCTGACTCGATGATACAGACCTTTGTTTGGGATGAAAAAACTGATTTCGATCTATATTTAAGTCTGGCGGACTCTTGTTGTTATTCCCAGAATTTTAAGAAACGATATACAACACTAAAAGACTCGACCATGGAAGAATATATATATATTCCATATACTGGTTGCTTCTTTAAGAGTTATTTTAAGCGTATTAATGGGGTATGGAAGATGACAGAATTTAATTTTTCAAATTTATAGTACTCAAATAGCTCCCCCATTTTCTAAGTGAGGTCATTCATACTATCATAAGACACGTAAAAAGGAATACACTACTTATATTGGGATAAAAGACAATTTATGTTGGAGAAAAGATGTATATCGCTTCTTGCGTTGTTATTATGCCAACGTCCCTCCTGCAAACAAAAAAAATATGACTGAATAATGGATAAGTTAAAGGTTGTGTGTGAATTATAGCTTGCGATAGTAAGCCGGCACGCACCCGACAGTAACATACAGCAAATCCAACGTGGATGGCACGCACACAACGGTAACATACAGCAAATCCATCGTAGATGAAACGCCCACAACGTCAATAAACGGGAAATCCATCGATGCCGGCACGCACCCAATGATATTATATGAGTCCATCGTTGATGGTACGCACACAATGGAGGAATGGTGTTTGCCCGTGATGTGTTGTGCGCATACAATGATGGGGTAGCCTATCGTAGATGGTACGCACCCTTGGCAACTCTGTAGGAGTTGCGATTACATAGCCCAGGGTTGCGGGCGAAAGCACGCTACCCTGGGTAAGATACCCCACTATTATTGCAACGCTGTAAGTGTTGCGATTAGCCGAAGGCGTTACCCACAGCAGGAATAGCGAGCTATTGCGAATTAAAAAAACAAAACAATGCGAGCAGTTATTAAAATATCACACCTAACGGCCTAATGACCGTTTTACGGTAGAGGCTATGGCTCTCAGAGCGCCAAAGCATAAAAATCGCGCCAAAGTGATATTCATTATTTATATAGATTTCGTATAAATTAACAGCGGGTATGTTTCACGCACCTCGGGCAGCCCCCGATGCGCTTGCCTTTATGGGCTTTGGGGCGCTGGTGGCACGATGTTTCACTACAGGAGCCAAGCTCACGGCGCCAGATCGGAAAACGCATTAAATATCAACCATTTACGCAACCACAATAGCTACCCCGGCAACAACCGCCACCATCTCAGCGAAAACAGTTGATAATCTGATGGTTGCAGAAATGACAAAAACAAGTAAGAAAAGATAAATTTGCATATCTCGTTTTTTTTTCCGAAATTTGCAGAACTGCAATTAGCAAGCGAGCATACAATGATAAATCATCTACTTGCCGTGAATCTAATAGCGTGATGATGAATAAAAGATAATTGCTAAACTTAGAGAGACTACAAGATTATTCCGCAGATGAAAGTGACTCCTGACGCCCGTTGGGAAGAGGTTCTTGCGCTGATAAGCGACAGTGTAACCCCCCAGCAATATGCTACGTGGTTCAAACCGTTGGTCTTCCTCCATTACAAGGAGGCAGAACGGACGGTTACTATCCAAGTGGCAAGTCGCTATGTCTGTGAATATCTCGAAGGCAATTATGTAGAGCTCTTCCGCCATGTGCTGCGCCAGGTCTTTGGTGAGCATACGCAGTTGCAATACTTTGTGGCAAAGTCGCAGGACAATGAGATAGGCGAACCGCCGATGATGCAGTCGGAGATGCAGGCTGCCCCAGCCCGCCAGCCTCAACGCCAGCGCATGGTGCAGCCTCAGCGCGGCGAAGCGCAGGGGCCTCAGCGACTCGACCCAAGGCTCAACCCGCGGCAGACGTTCGACAACTACATCGAGGGAGCCAGCAACAAGCTGCCCCGGTCGGTAGGACAGTCGATAGCCGAGCACCCCAACAACAGCAAGTTCAACCCCATGTTTATCTACGGTCCCCCGGGCTGTGGAAAGACCCACCTCATCAACGCCATCGGCGTACACGTGTGCAACAAATATCCCGAGAAGCGAGTGCTCTATGTGAGCGCGCGACTCTTTGAGGTACAGTACACCAATGCCGTGATGCGCAAGACCATCAACGACTTCATCCTCTTCTACCAGACCATCGATGTGCTCATCGTCGACGACGTACAGGAGTGGGAGGGCAAGCCTGGCACCCAGAACACCTTCTTCCACATCTTCAACCACCTCTTCATGAACGGCCGACGCATCATCCTTGCCAGCGACCGCTCTCCGGTAGAACTCAAGGATATGAACGACCGTCTGCTCTCCCGATTCTCGTGCGGCCTGATAGCCGAACTGGAGAAGCCCAATGAAGAGCTGTGCGTGGACATCCTCAAGTCGAAAATCAGACGTGATGCGCTGAGCATCCCCGATGACGTTATCACCTATATCGCCCAGACAGCCAACGGCAGTGTGCGCGACCTCGAAGGAGTCATCAACTCGCTGCTCGCCTACAGCGTGGTCTACTCGTGCCCCATCAACATGCGGCTCGTCGAGCGCATCATACAACGGGCTATCAAGACAGACAACAGTCCGCTCACCGTCGACGACATCCTCGAGAAGGTCTGCAACCACTTCGGAGTGACCCAGAGCGCCATCTACAGCAAGAGCCGCAAGCGCGACTACGTGGTGCCGCGTCAGCTCACCATGTTCTTCACCGCCAAGCTTACCAAGATGCCCGCCTCACGTATAGGCAAGCTCATCGGAGGCCGCGACCACTCCACCGTCATCCACAGCTGCTCGCAGATAGAGAAGCGCATCAAGGTCGACAAGGCCTTCGAAGACGAGGTGATAAGCATCGAAAACTCATTCAAGTTGAAGAAATAGCCCGCATCGCCCTCCCGTGGCGACGGCAACCCACTACAGACATCTATTCACCCCATCCATATCGACGAAGAGGAAGCACCCGAGACAGCAGGTGCTTCCTCTTCTTGTTTCTACCACCCGCAGCACCACCGCCACCATCTTCGCCACCACCCTGACCATCTCCACATAGCTGGAGGGTATCTTCACCGAGCGGGAGATGACCTTCACCGCTCCCGAGATGACCTACGCCGCAGCGGAGATGACCTACACCATAAAAATAATTATCCGCAACGCCGGGTTATGGGCATTGCGGATAAGGGTTAATACTATGATGATGATTACTGTCAGCTGCGGTCTTCCGCAGCCTGACTCTCTGCAGCCTGGGTTACAGATGGATGCTCGCACCAGCCATGAGCCACAGTCCGGGCTGACGCACGCCGCCGAGGTCATAGTAGCGATGTGCTGTCAGATTGTCGGCCTTCAGGTAGAGCTCATATCGGGGCTGGCGCCACAGCAGTTTGGCATCGACCTTGGCATAAGGGTGATAGCCGTTCATGCGGTGCTGCCAGCGCATATCCCAACGGGCAGAGAGGGCACGCCAGATGCGGTGAGAGAGCGAGGCTGTAAACTTGTCGCGCAGATATTCCAGCGCATAGAGCGAACGATAGATAGGCTCGTCAGTAGCATGGCGCTGGTGGATGCGGGCATAGCCGAGAGTGACTGCCGTGATGGGCGACGAGGCTACCCACTCCGTGGGATGGAGAGCCACCTCTACATTATAGCCCATATTGGTCAGACGGCCTATGTTCATCGCCTTGTACTTGGTGCTTTCGGCTGTGGCATACACCCAGTCTATCATGTCCTTGCCACGGCTGTAGAAGGCACTCGCGGTGGCCTCTACGCCCTGTGTACGGTAGCTCAAACCAGTCTTATAGGTATCGTTGCGCTCGGGTCTGAGCGTGCGGTCGCCCTGCTGCACACTATTGGCGGTGTAGAGGTCGGTGTAGGTAGGCATACGAAGTGCCTTGTTCCACGAAGCAAACAGTTTCCACGCGTCTGAAGGACGATAACTCAAGTCAATACCGGGATAGAAGCGCATACGGCTGTCAAGTCCGGTATTGCGGTTGGCCAACACGCCGGCAGAGAGGGTAAATCCACCCAAGATGACGTTGTGTTCGGCAAAGAAACTGGCATTGGTGCGGCTACCCTTATGGTCGTACTTGCGGTCGCTGCCATGGATGTTCTCCCAGTCGCGCTCTGCCATCAGTTCGCCATAAGCCGTACTCAGAATATGTTCGTGGCGCAGGTCGGCACCCACAGCCGTCTTGCCTAAGAGCCAACTCATGTGGGCGTTGACCGAAGCTCCCATCACGTCGAGGTTGTGATAGTTCTCTCCGGCCTGAGCCCCGGTCTTGCCGTGGATAAGTTGGTAGTGGTCGATGAACTTGTTGTAATACACCGTGGGCTTGATTTCCAGGTCGCGATATACGTTCTTGATTGTCGCGCCCAACGATGTCACCAGATGAGTGGTCTTCTCCCATTGGTCATTGTACTTTGCCGAGTAGAAGGTGCTGGCTCCGTAGTCTTGCTGACTCACTCCGAGCTGGAAATCCAGGTCGGCATGGCGCGTACTCATACGGGCGTCGGCAAAGACATGACCCTTGTCGAAGTCGCTGTTGGTCGTACCGCCGTCGGAGCGCATATAGCCCGCGCTGACATGCGTCTTGACCTTGCCGCCGAGCGTCACGCGGGCGTCGCCGCCCACGGTGCCAAACGAACCGGCCTGGAGGTTCAGGTCGAGACCCTTGTCCTCGTTGCGGCGCGTCACTATGTTGATGGCTCCGCTGAAGGCAGAAGTACCAAACACACGTGCAGCGGCACCCTCGAGAACCTCGATGCGCTCAATGTCGGAAAGAGAAACAGGGAAATCGGTGGCGTTGTGACCCGTCTGTGGGTTGGAAATGTTGACGCCATTCAGGAGAATGGTAATCTGGTCAAACGTACCGCCGTTGATTGAGATGTCCGTCTGTACACCAAAGCCACCGCGCTGACGGACATCCACGCCCGTGGCTAATTTCAACACATCGTTGACAGTCTCTACCGCCGCACGATGAATATCGTCGGCCGTGATGACCTTCACGATCTTGGCCGACTGCAAAGCGGTCAGCGGAGCCCGAGAGCCGGTCACTACCACCTCGTCGAGCTTCATCTCCTTGCGGCTCAGCGTGTCGGCAGCTGCCTCCACATGTGTGGTCAGCGTTCCAGCCTTGGCGTGGCTGAGGGTAGGCACCGTCAGCACTCCCACCAGTACCACGCGGCCCAGACAAGCAAAGAGCGCATAGCCCTTGTTTGAGAACCGCTTGAAACGCAGGGATGATTGTGAATTAAATATACTTTGTTTCATATCGGGTGCAAAGGTAGTGAAAACCGAGAGATACACAAAGCGATTTATTCGTTTTTTCTATAAAGATACTACCTACCTTCACGATGACAGGAGTGAAAACGACGCCAACAGAAACAAGGACCAGCAGTTTTCCGTCACTTATCATCACCGGAAAGCAGCCATCCGCCACCGCCCTTTCCACCAACAGAAAACCCAAGATGACGCCTCGCTGCGGGGCAGTCATCTTGGGTTGCGTGCTATCTGTTACGCGGTCAGTCTACGCGTACATTATCTATAATATACATAGCCGGGGCTATGCGCTCATCACAACCGGGCAGCGGCGGACACTTCTCCTGGTTGGGGGTGTTGCGGTTGGGCAGGTCGCGATACTCGCCGGTGCGCAGACTCAGTCGCTCGGGGTGCTGGGCACTGTGCATAGCCAGCAACTTATGGCCCTGCACCTCTACCCCACCATCGACGATGCGGATATTGAGGCTGAGCCATTTGCCCTGCTTATAGCTGCCCACAGTCTCGCCATTGGCCACCACCTTGCCACCATGCAGACTCACGCAGACGATGCGCACACCGTGGCGGTCGGTCACATCGACCTCAAAGGGGTCATCGTTCTCGGCAGCCACCTGCACATCAAGACTGATATCGGTCTTGGCCTTGGCCTCAAAGACACGGATGGCGCGGGCATAGTCGTAGCGGTCTGAGTCGGTGAGACAGAGCTGATGACGGTCGTTGACATAGACGTCGGCCCAGCGCGGACGGTAGATATTCCAGTCGGTCACAGCGCCGTGGGGCTTGATGTTGTCAAAGTTGTCATCGACCTTACCCGTCCACTTGGTACGGATGGGAGTGGGCACACGAGCCACCCACACATCCTCTTTGTTCACCGTGTAGGCGAGCCACATGTCGTTGCCCGGGGGAGTAGCCTCGCCCTCGGTGATGCCACGCACGTAGCAGGGACCGAAGTCCTTGTTCTCGCCCATAAAGCGTCTGGGCGGCACCTCACCATGCACCACGCACATAGAGTCGTAGGTGATGCCGTCGTCGCTGCTGATGGCGATGAGCGGATAGCGATAGGGCTGGGTCTCTATAGGGTTGTAGCAGATGGCATAACGCCCGTCGGGCGTGCGCTGCCCCCACTGCTTGCCGCCAGCCATGATGAGCGACGGGATGCGCACGGGAGTGCTCCAGGTCTTGCCGTCGTCGGGAGAGAGGGCGGCATACGACCATTTCCACAGCGCCACGGTCTTGCCGTCCTTGCGGTGGTAGTAAGAGGTGGCCTGCACGCGGTTGATGGAGTCCTTGAGATTGTAGAACCCGTCGAGTCCGCGGTCTTCGTCTATCCACTGCAGCGTCTTGAGCTTGTCTCCGAGCAGCGCCTGGCAAGCCTCGCGGAAGCCCTTGTCCTTGCTCTTGGTGTAGAAGGGATAGGCGGTGTTGGTCTCATTCCACTGGGCGTGAGACGAGTAGCGGATGAAGTAGATGGGACCCATCGTGCCATCGGGCTTGATTTCTCGCGCCACGCGCCCTATACCTCCCTCCTTGAAGGGGTTGTAGCTGTGACCGTAGAATGCCACCACGAGCAGCCGGCCGTTGGGAGCGGTGTAGAAACCCATGCGCTGGTGCATGATGTAACCATAGTAAGGCTTGGGGATGGTCACACCCTTGGGAGCCTGATAAGGGGGGAAAGCCACAAAGGGCTTGCTCCAGTGGCGGCCGTCGTCAGAGGTGACGAGCAGGGTCTGGCCGGGCGGCTGCTGTTCGTCGACAGGATTGGAGAGATACTCCAGATAGAACTTGCCGTGCCAGTAGGTGATGTTGGCAGCGTGGTTGTAGGTCCAGCCATAACCGTCGGCCTCGTCGGGATGACTGCGGTTGGCACGCATCACCTGTACATTCTCAGCGCCGATGGCATAGGCCAGTCCGCCATCGTGCAGGCGGGGATTGCATATCTCTCCGCCGATATAGCTTACCGGCTCGCGCTCAGAGCCGGTCTGCGCCGATGCCGTTGTGGTCATGAGCGCAAACAAAGGGATAAAAAATTGTCTCATCATAATCGTTGGTTTGATTTGATGAGACAAATTTACTAAATTTATGTGAGTCTGCGGCCTTGCCGCAGCTTCTTTTTCAATGTCTATGATGCACTTTTGGCCATCTCCCGCTTCCATCTGAAGTAGCCTGCCACAGCTATGACGACATAGAGACCGTAGAGGCTCGCCTTGAAGGGTATGTCCTTGTAGAAGTAGAGCCCACAGGTGACCACATCGACCGCTATCCAGATGAGCCATTGCTCCAGATACTTGCGTGCGAGGGCCCAGATGCCCACAATGCTCAACGCTGTGGTGAAGCTGTCGGCCACGGGCACGCGAGAGTCGGTGTGGTAGGCCAGCAGATAGTAGATGACACCCCAGATAGTGAGCGTGAGCAGAGTCCAGGGCAGGATGAGCCGGCGCTCGAAGTGGGTGATGGGCTTGTCGGACTTCTGCTTCGCCTCGCCGCGATGACCCCGCGTCCAGGTATAGAAACCGTAGCACGTCATGCAGATATAGTAGAACTCCATGCCACAGTCGGCATAGAGTCCTTTTTCGTAGTAGAGCACCACGCCCAGCGCCTGCATCACAAAGCCCACGGGCCACAGCCATACCGAAGCCCGATACTCGAACAGGATGTAGGCCAACCCCAGCAGGGTGGTCGTGATGTCAAGCCAGTGGTCGATGATGAATGTCTCCATCGCTGTCGTCGGTTAGAAGCGCAGTGTCACCGTACCCATCATCGTGAAGCCTGCCATAGGCATATAGCCCAGCTGGGTGTAGGGCTTGTCGGTGGTGTACATGCCATAGCCGATGGCGTTGTACACCCAACCGCCGGCAGCGTAGTGGCGGTTGAAGATGTTGTAGAGGTTCAGACCCAGAACGGCTTCCTTCACGCCTGCCACCTTCTTGAAGGTGTAGTTCATGTTGACATTGGTCTGCGAGTAGCAGGGGAGCGAACGCAGAGCGGTGGCGGTATTGTCGAGATACTGACGGCTTACGAAATTGGTGTGCCATACAGCCTCGAAGGCCTTGTGGTGAACGTTGATGAAACCGTTAAGGATGGTAGATGGCGAGAATGCCAAGGTCGATTTGTCATAGTGCACCTTACCTGGCTTGGTCTCGTCATCCCAGTTCTCGTAGTACTGGTCAAAGTTCTTCAGACGGTTGGCTGAGAAAGCGGCGTTACCAGCCACGGTGAGCCATGACAGAGGGCTGTAGTCGGCGGTGAGCTCGACACCCATGCGGTAGCTCTTGTCGATGTTGGTGGTGAGGTTTTCACCGATATCGCTCTGGGCACCGGTCTGCACAAACTGGTCCTTGTAGTCCATATAGTAGAGGTTCACGCCGGCGTTCCAGTCACGGGCAGAGTAGCTGTAACCCAACTCGAAGTCGAGCAGGTGCTCGGCATCGGGAGAGCCGTAACTGCCGTTGTCGGTGAAGTTGTTGCGCTCGGGCTCACGGCTGGCGTAGGCTACAGAGAAGTAAGCCTTGTGACCATCCTGGTGGAAGGTGATACCGGCCTTGGGGTTCACGAAGTTGTACTGCTCGTCGATGTTGAGCATCTGGTTCTTGTAGGTGCCGTCAGCCTGCTCGTAGAACTTGTCGTTCTTGCCATCGGTCTTGTAGCCTACGTGGCGGTACTGTACATCGCCAAAGATATCCCAAGCCGCATTGAGGTGCAGCGTAGCCTTGACGAAGGCTGAATAGTCGTTCTTGCGTGCATCTGAGTCGTAATACTGGTAGTCGCCGTTGGCACGGAACTGGGCGTTGGCGCCCTCGTTGGCAATATAGGTGAGGTAGCCGAAGTGGCCGCCGCGGAACTGCTGCAGGTTGACACCACCGAGCACATCCCAGCTGTCGTCCTTGTAGTTGGCGTTGTACACCAGACCATAGGTGTGCTGGGTGAGGCCCTTCTTGCGGATAAAGTCAGAGCGCTTCACAAAGTTGCCCTCGTTGTCGTAGTAGGTGAGACCAAACTTCTTGAACTTGTTGTTGGGACGGAACTCGGCATAGTAGCCATAACCATAGGTATAGTGCAGGGCTACGTTGTGGCTCCAGTGGGCTGAGGGCTGGAAGGCTGCCGACAGGATGTTGTGGTTCTGATAGAAGTTGTCGGTGGTCTTGTCCCAGTACTTGCCGTTGTTGAGCTTGTAGCGGTAGGTCTGGTAGTTGCCGTTGGCATCCTTGGGGAAGGTATAGGCTTCGTCGTCGAAGACCAGCCCCTCGTAGAGCGAGTTGTAACGGCCCAAGCCCTTCTTGTAGAGGTCTTTGTAGGTATACATGCCGTCGGCTACGAGAGTGGCGTCATCGTTACCGCCGGTGATACCGCTCCAGGCCTGGCCGGTCTTCTCAAAGTTGCCCACATTCTTGTAGCTGAGGGTAAACTTGTCGCCATAGTAGGTCACGGCACCCAGGTACGAACCCTGGCGGCCGGCTGTGCCATGCAGGAATCCGTCAGTGCTGCTCTCATGATAGGCGCCGTTGAAGACCACGTGGTCCCAGAGCAGGCCCGAAGAGAAGTTGAAACCTACGTTGTAGGAGTTGTAGGTGCCGAAACCGCCGTTGACCTCGAGCTGGGGCTTCAGACTGGGAGCGGCAGTGGCGAGCGAGATGGTACCACCGAAGGCACCGTCGCCATTGGTAGAGGTACCGATACCGCGCTGGATTTGGGCTGAGCCCATGAGAGCGGCATAAGAGTTCATGTTGGCCCAGAAGACACACTGGTCCTCGGGAGAGTTGAGGGCTACACCGTCGAGAGTCACATTGATACGGCTGTCGGCAGCGCCACGGATTCGGATGTGGCTGGTACCGATGCCAGTACCGTTCTCACTCCAAGCCACTACGCCGGGAGTGTTGGCGAAGAGGAAGGGCAGCTCTCTGCCGGTCTTGCCAAAGCTCTGGAGCTCTGACTTCTTGAAGTTAGCTACTGCGAAGGGTGCGTTCTGCTGAGCGCGCACACCTTTGACTACCACCTCCTGCAGATTGATCATCTTCAGAGAGTCGGCAGTCTGCGCAATGGCGCCGGCTGTGCACAAGCATACGGCCACCATGCAAACAATCTTTTTCATTTTCATTCTGTTTATTAAAAACACATCAAGGGGACGTCTTCCCTGCGTCGGCATTACCCGTTTCAGGTTCAGTGGGTATAATCTCAGCCTGGGCAAGAGCCCAAGCACCCCTTAGAATACGCCTTGTATTCCGAGTGCAAAGTTAGTAAAAGACGCAGACGTGGCAAAATATTTTCATAGAAATCACATTCACGAAGGCCATAATCAGCGATACGACCACGGAGAGAGCCCCGCGGAAGTCCATAGAAACCACGGCGTCCGGGCAGTTGCGCACCGCCACTACACTGCTTGTTTCCGCCACCGCCCTGTTTGCTCCCTCCACTACCATGCTCACTCCCACCACTACCATGCTCACTCCCGTCACCGCCCTATTCACTCCCGCCACTACCCTATTCACTCCCGCCACCGCCCTGCTCACTCCCGCCGCTACCCTGCTTGCTCCCGCCACTACCCTGATCACTCCCGCCACAACCCTGCTTATGGAAAACACCCCAGCCATCATCTTCGCGATAAAATCAAAACACGATAAGAGTAATTCGTGATTGGCAACCAGCGTTTCAGCCCACGCAACCATTATTTCCAACCACGCATCCCGCTTTATCGCCCCTTGCAGCATCTTGCGCGTCGTCGCCAGAACAGCCCGCGCCATCGAGACAACAAAAAAGGCAATTGGCAGACCTCGCGCAGCGGTCTGCCAATTGCCTATATATAATAAGGTGTCGTCTGTGGTGGCTGTGCCCGAGGCGCAGCGGAGCTCTACTTGTCCTTCTTGCCGAAGAGCGAGAAGTGGACGTAGCGCTTGGGATGCTCGCGCAGATTGTTGAGCAGCGTGTCGGCGCTCACGAGCGTCTTGTTGAGGTTCAGATAGAGCTGGCGGTCGTTGAGCAGCAGTCCGAGGGTGCCCTCGTTGCTGTTGAGCTTGGCGGTAAACTGCTCCATATTGGCTACCGTCTGATCGACCTTGGCCATGGTGCCAGCCACATCCACTGCAGCCAGATTGCCGGTGAGTCGCTCGGTATTGTCGAGCACTCCGTTGGCCTTGGCCATCATTCCGGGCACGTTGCGGTTGAGGGTACCCAGCAGGGTGTTGAGCTCGCGGGTCGAGGTGTTGAGGTTGGCGGTGATGCCTTCGACATTGTGCAGCGAGTTGGCCACGGCGGGATCGGCGAGCAGCGTATTGAGACTCGCCATGATAGAGTCGAGCTTGGGCAACATCTGTCCGATGGTGGGGGCGAGCTCTGCCACGGTGTCCATCAGGCCTCCGTTGACTCTGCCGGTGATGGTGTCGCCGGGGTGTATGGTGGCGGTCGCATCGTGACCAAGCAGGAGATTGACCTTGAGGTTGCCCATCATGTCGCTCTCTATCTCGGCGGTGGTGCCGGCAGGGATGACGAGCTGGCGGTCGGTGCCGAAGCCCACGATGACGCTGCCGCCATGGGCATAGTCAAAATCGATGGTCTTGACTGTACCCACCTGGTAGCCGTTGACAAAGATGGGATTGGAGGCGGTAAGTCCGCTGATGTTGTCAAACTTGGCAAAGTATACGTTGTCGTTGGAGAAGAGGCTCTTGCCCTTCAGAAAATTCATGCCGAAAAAGAGCAGAACGATGCTCACGATGGCTGCTAATGCGATCCTTACTTCTTTGGTGAAAAAACTCATTGCCGTTGTTGTATTAATTAGGATTTTACTTGTTACTCTTGAATTCGCGGATGGCCTGACCCACATTCATCTTCTGTCCGCCCTTGAAAGCCACGATAAAGGCTTCGGGGAAGCGGTCGAGGATGGACTTGCGCAGACGGGAAATCTCGTTGTAGTCGGTCGAGGCGCCATAGGTGTACTTGTACCATTCTCCCTCCTGATAGCAGTCCACTGGGGCAAGGCCCTTGAAGTGCTTGTCGCCCGCCTTGACAAAGGCTGAGCTGGAGAGTATCTGCACCTTGAAGACGGGGCGGCCGGCGGGGGTGGCAGCGGAGGCGGCGGGAGTCTTCACGACGGGGGCGGGAGTCTTGCCTACAGGCGCGGGCGCTGTGGGAGCAGGGGCGGAAGTCTTGGCTTTGGCCTTCGGAGCGGGGGTAGCCTGGGCGGTGTCGGGGGTGGCTGCCTGGCGCTGGGCATCTACGGTGGCTGCCTGGCGAGTCACCGCTGTCTGGGGCTGCGGGGTGGCTGCGGGTGCCGGGGCCGCAGGCTGCTGCTTGCGATACTCGTCGGGTACTATCTGCGGCAACGCCCTCGGGATGTTGTCGTCCGACTTATAAGGTACGGTAATCTTGTCTGCAAATCGCATCTTGTACTGCAAGAAGGCGTTGAAGATGCCTTGGGTGTAGAGGGTGAGCGCTGCATCGGAGTTGAGGAAACGCTCTTCGTCGGGGGTGGATATGAAGCCGAGTTCCAAGAGGCAGCTGGGCATCGACGAGAGACGCAGCACGGCCAGATTGTTCTGGTGGGCGCCAGCATTGATACGCCCAGTGGCGCGGCACACCTCTCGCTGCATGAGCTTGGCAAGCTCCACACTGCGCTCGCGGTTCTTGTCGGCAATAAACTCAAACATGATGTCGCTCTCGGCAGAGTTCTGGTCTATGCCTTTATACACCTGCTTGTAGTCTTTCTCCATCAGGATTACGGAGTTCTCTCGCTTGGCGACATCGAGGTTTTCCATGATGCCCTTGTTGCCGGTGCTGGCTCCACGGCCCAACGTCCAGGTCTGGAAACCACGTGCCGAGCGGTTGCCTTCGACGGCGTTGATATGGAATGACATGAAGAGGTCGGCCTTGTTGCGGTTGGCTATTTCGGCACGGTCTATCAACTTGATAAACACATCACGCTTACGGGTATAGATGACTCGCACATCGGGGCAACGCTCCTCGACCATTCGGCCGAAGGCGAGGGCATAACGCAGGGTAAGCGTCTTCTCATTGGTTACGGCTCCGGGTGCACCAAAGTCGTGACCGCCGTGGCCGGCGTCGATGACCAGGGTAAATCGGCGCCCGTCGGCCATCATCGGGATGGTAAGGAGCGCCAGCAAGAGAGCCAAGACTGTTCGCTTAATCATATCTACATGAATAACAGTGCAAAATTAACAAATATTCATCATAAAACCGCCAGCGGCTGTCAAGTTTTATCATTTATTAAGTGTCTTCGGCGCCGTTACCATAAACCCGACGGAGCCATTAGTTTACAGACATGGCCAAACGCAGCCCTATATAGAAGGATTTTTCCTCTGGGGGCATCCCACTACTAAAGCGAGTATATACTTTCAACCTGTCATATTTGTCATCATCACAGACCGAGCCACCTCTAAAGCAACGGTTATCTTTGTATGTACTTCTATCCGGCCCCCGGGGATTAATGGATGGACTATGATGATAATATTCGGTGTCTAATTTGTCCTGGCACCATTCACATACATTTCCAGTCATGTCATAAAGGCCCATTTCATTGGGCTTTTTGGTTCCCACTTCTTTCTTGTCACCCAATGTTCTCCAAGAATCCGACTTGGCATTACCTGCATGCCATCCTATTTCATCAAGATTGTAGCTTCCGCTATATCTATAGCCACGACTGCGCTGGCCGCCACGTGCAGCATACTCCCATTCGGCCTCTGTAGGCAGGCGGAAGTGGCGTCCGGTCAATTCGCTTAGCTTCTCTACGAAGTTCTGGCAGTCATACCAGTTTACTTGTTCAACCGGATAGTTGTCTCCCAGTTTATGATATGACGGATTACTGCCCATCACAGCAGTCCAAAGCGCCTCGGTGACCTCATACTTGCAGATATAAAAAGAGCTGAGGGTAACTTCATGTGGCACATCTTCAGCGTACTCGTCATTCCTATCCCTATCTGGGTTGCCCATCATATACGTACCGCCCTCTACCAGCACCATATCGGCCATGAGTTTCTTGAGGTGGGAGCGCAGAGGCTCTGCCAACGAGTTGATGGGGTCTGCCTTCTTCGGATGGGCAGGCTTGGGCCTTACAGCACTTCTGCCGCGACTCTGGGGTTTCCTTACCGTTGGCTTGGGTTTGGTTGCCGCCGGTCTGCGGATAATTCCCTGCGCAGAAACTGTCACTGCGACCAGACAGGACATGAGTATAATGATAATCGATTTCATAGATAAAAGTATAAATTTGACTTACATGAGAGTAGAAATAACAGATGGCGTAGGCACGCCGTGGCCCATGACCGCACGGGGCATCCCCGCCGCAGAGGGTCTGCTCTCGGCGCTATGCCTGGTCATTGTCAAAGTGGAGTTCCACACCGGCACCACCCATATTGGTACCCATAGGCGGGTTGAGCTTGGTGAGTCTGATGTCAATGCTCTTGACAAAGGCGAAGCGACGGAAGATGCGGTCGGCAATGCGGTAAGCCACACGCTCAAGCAAATTGCTGGGCACCTGCATCTCCTGTTCGAGCACACGGTAGACATCGGCATAGTTGACGGTGTCGAGCACATTGTCGCTGAGCATGGCTTCGTCGACAGGATACTGCAGGCGCACGTCCATCAGATAGTCGTTGCCTACAATACGCTCCTGCGCCTCCACGCCGTGATAGGCGTGAAAGCGCAGGTCTTGCAGATAAATATAACTGGAGTTGAGTTTCATCTTAGTGGTTGCTATTATTATATATAAGGTGTCAACGATTATATATAAGGCATCAACCGCAACGGCTGGCACCGCAGTTGGTGCAGATGAGGCAGCCCTCCTGGTAGACAAGGGTTTCCTGACCACAGGCGGGGCACATCTGTCCCTTGGCCTGGGTGCCATCGGCGATATACTTCTTGAGCGCGCGCTCCACGCCGTTCTTCCAAGTGTTGATGCTCTCGTCATTGAGCTGAAGCGAACCCACAAGTTTGATGACGTGGTCGATAGGCATACGGTAGCGCAGCACACCCGAGATGAGCTTGGCATAGTTCCAATACTCGGGGTTGAACTTCTGAGACAAGCCCTCGACAGTGGTCTTGTAGCCACGCTTGTTTTCAAACTGGAAGTCATAGCGATGGCTGCCGTCCTCATTGGTCTGCTTGATTATCTTGCCACGAGTGACGGTCTTGGGGAGCACGATACCCTCCTCATCGTCCTGCAGACCGGTGAAAATCTCGTAGGGATAGCCGTCAAGCAGGCCTACAAAAGCCACCCACTTCTCGCGGTTGTTCTGGAAGCGCACCACGTCGCACACGAGTTCCTTGGGGCGTGTCTCAGTGACAGCCGGACGCTGGCAGGGCGATGCCACGGCTTCTGCCTGATGACTCTTCTCCTTCTTCTTGTCCTTCTTGCTTACCGACATCATCACACCCGAACGGCTGCCGTCGCGATAAATGGTACAACCCTTGCATCCGGAGCGCCAGGCTTCGACGTAGAGACGGTTGACGAGAGCCTCGTCGACCTCGTTGGGCAGATTGACGGTCACGGAGATAGAGTGGTCCACCCACTTCTGGATGGCGCCCTGCATCTTGACCTTCATGAGCCAGTCCACATCATTGGCAGTGGCCTTGTAGTAAGGCGAGCGAGCCACCAGCTGGTCTATCTCTTCCTGCGAGTAACGCTTGTGGATATCCATGCCGTTGATCTCCATCCAGGTGAGGAACTTGCGGTGGTAGACGATATACTCCTCGAAGCTGTCGCCCACCTCGTCTACATAGTCCACATGCACATCGGCGTCATTGGGGTTGACCTTGCGGCGACGCTTGTAGACGGGCATGAATACGGGCTCGATACCCGATGTGGTCTGCGTCATCAGCGACGTGGTGCCTGTCGGCGCGATGGTGAGACAGGCTATATTGCGACGGCCATACTTGACCATATCGGCATAGAGTTCGGGGTCGGCCTCGCGGATGCGGCCGATGAAGGGGTTAGCCTCCTCGCGGTGGGCATCGTAGATGGCAAAGGCGCCACGCTCGCGAGCCATATCGACCGAGGCACGATAGACGCCAAGGGCGAGGGTACGGTGTACCTCGACGCTGAAGTCGGTAGCCTCCTGGGTGCCGTAGCGCAGACCCATGGCAGCGAGCATATCGCCCTCGGCGGTGATGCCCACACCGATGCGACGGCCCTGACCGCTCTTGTGGCGTATCTTCTCCCAGAGATGATACTCGGCCTCCTTGACCTCATCGCTCTGGGGGTCGTGCTTGATCTTGTCCATAATCTGGTCTATCTTCTCCATCTCCAAGTCTACGATGTCGTCCATGATGCGTTGGGCGGCGCGGGCGTGACGACGGAAGAGGTCGAAGTCGAAACGGGCTTCGGGGGTGAAGGGATTGACCACATAGCTGTAAAGGTTGACACACAGCAGTCGACAGCTGTCGTAGGGACAGAGAGGTATCTCGCCACAGGGATTGGTACTCACTGTGCGGAAGCCGAGATCGGCATAGCAGTCGGGGATGCTCTCGCGGAGAATGGTATCCCAGAACAGCACACCTGGCTCGGCGCTCTGCCATGCGTTGTGTACTATCTTCTCCCACAGTTGGCGGGCGTTGATGGTCTTGGTCATCATCGGCTTGTCGCTGTCGATGGGGAACTGCTGCACATAGTCGCCCCCGTCGACGGCTGCCTGCATGAAGGCGTCGTCGAGCTTCACGCTCACGTTGGCGCCAGTCACCTTGCCCTCGGTCATCTTGGCGTCGATAAACGCCTCAGAGTCCGGGTGCTTGATACTCACCGAGAGCATCAGCGCTCCACGGCGTCCATCCTGAGCCACCTCACGTGTAGAGTTGGAGAATCGCTCCATAAAGGGCACCAGTCCGGTAGAGGTGAGGGCAGAGTTGTTGACGGGAGAGCCCTTGGGGCGCAGCTGGCTCAGGTCGTGACCCACGCCGCCGCGGCGCTTCATGAGCTGCACCTGCTCCTCATCGATACGCATGATGGCGCCATAAGAGTCGGCATCACCGTCGAGGCCTATCACAAAGCAGTTGCTCAGCGAGGCCACCTGATGGTTGTTGCCGATGCCTGTCATGGGGCTGCCGGCAGGCACTATGTATCTGAAATGGTCAATCACATCGAACACCTCCTGGGCGCTCATCGGATTGTCATAGTTGTTCTCTATTCGCGCTATCTCATTGGCTATTCGCCAGTGCATATCTGTGGGCGTCAGCTCATAGATGTTGCCCGCGCTGTCTTTCATGGCATACTTGTTGACCCATACTCGGGCTGCCAGCTCGTCGCCGTCAAAATAGGCGAGCGTGGCACGGTATGCTTCGTCGTAAGAATATGTTTTCAGTTCGCTCATAACAAGTTGGATAATTATTATAATATGTCGGACTACAAAGCTACTACATTTTTTCAACATGAGCGAGCGTTTTCATGGAATTTTTCATAAAAGAAATCGATTATTTGTTTTCCGTTTTGGAAAACTTTAGATAACTTTGTCGCAGAAAAGTTTTCCAAAAAGATGACACAGTTTACTTCCAGGCGTTCCATACGCCGCTATACCCAGCAGCCCATTGACGAGGCGCTGCTCCATCGGCTGCTCAGCGATGCCGAACGTACCCAGACGATGGGCAACCTGCAACTATATTCGGTCGTAGTGACCCGCAGCGACGAGATGAAGGCGCGGCTCGCTCCCGCCCACTTCTCCCAGCCCATGGTGACAGGAGCCCCCGTGGTGCTCACCTTCTGTGCCGACTACAGGCGCACCACCCTGTGGGCTGAGCAGCGGCAGGGGCATCCCGGATACGACAACCTGCTGAGTTTCATCAATGCTGCCACCGACGCACTGCTCTACTGCCAGACCTTCTGCAACATGGCAGAGGCCGAGGGGCTGGGGCTCTGCTTCCTGGGCACCACCGTCTACTGCCCCGAGGCCATCATCGACACCCTGCAGCTGCCCCCGCTGGTATTCCCCGTCGCCACCATCACCCTGGGCTGGCCCGACGAGCATCCGGCGCAGACCGACCGACTGCCGTTGAGCGCCATCGTGCACGAAGAGACCTACGCCGACTATACACCCGAGCGCATCGACGCCGCCTATGCCGAGAAGGAAGCCACCGAGGAGAACCGCCACTTCGTGGAAATCAACAACGTGCAGACCCTCGCCCAGATATTCACCGACATCCGCTACACACGCAAGGACAACGAGGCCATCTCTGCCACGCTCATCAAGGCGCTGCGCCGACAGGGATTTCTCGACGACAGCCAGCCATAACCCACACTCCGCGCCCCACCCCACAAGACACGGGCAAGCCTCTATCCACAGAGACTTGCCCGTGTCTGCTGTTATAGGGAACAGCAGCAGACGGCAAGGCTGCCAAGGCTGACGGCAATCCATGCATAGTCTTACGCCAAGCTATATCGGTCGAGCCCGAAGCCCATTGACTCACGCCCGAAGCCCATTGACTCGCGCCCGAGAACCCATTGACTCGCGCCCGAGAGCTCTTGGCTGGCTCGTATCAGAAGGCACGAGGCCACGTAACGAAAGGCACGGACTCACGTTTCAAACGACACGAGCCCTCGTTTCAATCGATACGAGCCGCCAGAGTTACCCTCCAGCTCAGCCGAGACAATCTCCAGACCGCCGGAGATAATCTCTGTACTCAAGTGATGACCTTGTGGAAGGAGGAGTATACTTACGGGGTTAATATATAAACAAAAAGTTCCGCCCTGGTACGCTGTTCTATGGGAAGCGTGGCGGATTCTAGTGCTGCGAAGGTACTGCTTTAATATGAATTACCCAATAGATTTCTAGGAAAACTACTTATCAGAAAGGGAATTTAACGTAAAAAGGCTAATTACCACGAAAAAAAAACATATGTATTATACATTTGATTGTGTTTTACCACATTTTATATTTGCAGTTAATCTTCAAACAAACGAAGATATGTTCCAGCAACATCTTGAGAGTTGGCAGAACAATAATATAGGCAAAAAAAAATGCTGCAACTATCCAAGATTATATGCCGAGGCCCTCCGTGCAGCCAGACATACGGGATAAAATGCAGAACGCAAATGCCGTGGGGGTGGGCATTTGCGTTCTGACTGTTATAGTAAGTTCTGATTCTACGTATGTCGTGGCCTTAACTGCGGCTGATCTGAAGACCCTTGTCGCTGAGCGACATATCGACGAAGCGGGCATTGGCGTTGAGACGGTTCTCACGGAGAATCTGCTTGATGCGGGCTGCAGCCTCGGGGTCTTTAGCCACCATGTAGAGGTAACCACCTCCACCGGCTCCGGGCAACTTGTAACCGAGGCAGAGGTCATCGATGAGCGAGGTGAGGCGTGCCACCTCGGCTGGGTTGGTACCGCTGTCGAGCAGCTGGTTCTGCTGCCAGGTCTTGCGGACCAACCGGCCCATCTCGTCGAAGTTTTCGCGCTGGATGGCTTCAAACATATCGATGGTATGTTGCTTCATCTCGCGGAGCAACGCCAGTTCGTCGTGCTGATTGAGGAACATGCGGCGCACAATCTCTGCCAGTATCTTCTTGGCGGTGCGGGTAATGCCCGTATAGTAGAGCAGATGACACGCGCGGTACTCGGGCTGGGTGTAGAGAGATGACGGCAACCAGCGCACTACTGGGTTCTGGTCAAAGCCCTTGCCCGTCTGCAGCAGCTTGATGCCCTGGAGCAGACCGCCAAACTGGTCTTGCCATCCGCCGCCGGTGGTAAGGAGCTGTTCGAGCACAAGGGTGCGACGGCCAATCTCGTTCTTGTCCCACATGAGACCACAGAAGTCGTTGATGGCGCCAAGTACGGTCGAAGCCAAGAGGCTGCTCGTGCCCAAGCCCGACCCTGCGGGAATAGCAGAGAGCAGCGTCACCTCGATACCACAGCCGAAGGCGGCAAGTTGCTGCGCCAACGACTGATACTGCTCAGCCGAATACTCGGGCAGGAAGCCCGCCAGCGCCAGTGCTGCTTTGGGTATGGAGAACGGACTGCCCACATGGTGGAAGTCGCGCAGCTCTTCAAAAGTGGTGATGACCTCAGAAGCGCCGAGGTCGATGCTGCGCAGGATGATATGATGGTCGCGGCAGGGCTTGACATAAGTCTGCAGAGGCGGCTGACCATTGAGCTCGATGGCGAGGTTGATGACGTTGCCGCCCTCCATAAGGCAGAAGGGAGGGGTGTCAGTCCAGCCACCGGCGATGTCGATGCGCACAGGGCTGCGACCCCATACTATCTGGTCGGAGTAGACCGAGAGACGGGGATGCTGCTTCTCGGCGAGCACGGTCTGGGTGAGGCCTTCACGCAGCAGACTGAAGGCGCGGCCCTCGCTTTCGGAGCCGTCCTTGCCATTGAGCCGCTGCAACTCGGAGCGGAACATGGCATCGTGGATGCGGGTGAGCAGAGGCTCGTCGGCAGGCAGAGGTGTAGGCTCGGCTATGTGGTTGGCGGCAAACTCATGGGCGGCATCGTCGAGGTCTACCTGGTAGAACACGCTGTGGGCGTAGTTGTGGGAGAGGAACGACCAGTTCTGCGCACGGTTTTCCCTGCGCTGCTCGACGAGACGACGCAGATTGGCCTGGGCCGAAATCTCGTCGGCGCTGAGACGCTGGGCCTCGTTCCATACCACGCGGCCACCCTGCTGATAGGGCTCGTTGAGCATCCATCTCAGCACAAGGCCGGCGTCGTTGATATTGTCGACCACGGGGAAGATGCGGGCCGACTGCAGGTCGTCCTTGCCCTCGATGGCGGCGGCATCGATGCCGCGCTCTTCGGCCCAGCGGGTGAAGGGTTCACCCAAGTATTCGGTCACACCATCGGTGATGTCGCCGCGGAACTTGTCGTTGAAACCATAGGGGCGTATGGCGTAGCTCTCGTCGCCGATGGGCACGATGTCGACACACTGGCCGGGACGGAGTTCTATCTTCCACTGGTTGCGGGGCACACCAGTGATGATATTCTCATGGGCTATGGTCCACTGGGCGCTCACACAGCTGTTTTCTATCCAGAGGTTCTGGTTGTGTTCGGTAATCTTAATCTCCACTTCTGAGTTCTGGGTGAACATGGAGGGATGGGGCTTGAGCGAGTGGTGCATGATCTCGCGCTGGTCGTTGACGACATTCTGGATGTCAAGCATAGACGAGACTATCTCATGCGACGTACCGAAGTGATAGAACTCTCCGCCGGGCAGAGGCAGTATGGCCACCTTGAGGTCGTTGACCTCGGGGTCGTCGATGGTGGGGTCGGTGCCGAGACAGCAGCCAAACTCTCCGTACATGTCATAGTTGGTCACCTCACCGTCGCGCATAGAGCGGCGCATGAGCACCTTGACGGCGCGGTCGGACAACAGCCACACGCCGATGTCGGTCAGATAAAAATGCTCTTTCTGCAGCTGACCCAGCGTCTGCATCGATGGCTTCTGAAGCATACACTTGAGCTGGGTGGGAGTCTGGTGGGAAGAGACAAAGACGCCGTGGTCCTTGGCTATTTCGGGTCCGAGCCACAGGCCATAGCACACCACGTCGGCATCGGGGATGGGCTGGAGCGCCTGGGTAGCGCGGATGTAGACATCGCCGCTGACAATCATCGTGCGCAGACCCTCGGGCGCCTGGTTCATGATGCGCTGATAGAGGGGCACCTGCAGGGAGAGCAGGTCTTGCGACAGGCGCTGGCCGCGCTCCCATCTGAACACGGGAATGGGCGTGAGTATCTTGCCCGAAGGGGCGTATGAAGGCAGTCTTCGGCTCTGTCCGCCGGCATGGAGCAGCAGACGACGGTCGGCAGCGAGCCACTCGTCGAAACTACGGCCATTGCCATGGGCTTCGTAGCACGCCTGGAGCAGCCAGGTGGTGCCGCCACCCGAGCCGAGCTTGCGGCCCACGGGGTCGTTGGTGCAGAACCATTCGGTATCAGACAGACCGGTTATGTCATGGAAACATCCCACCAGATTGGGGGGCAGAGAGAGCAGTTTCTTCATATCTTATAAAGTATTAATGTGTCGTTTGATTGTTCTTCTTGCGGCGCCAGGTGTCGTAGAGTCCGCCCACGATGATGAGCAGCAGCACCACATAAGCCACATAGGCTATAGTCTCGGTGGTATCGACGCTCTTGGGGAAGAAGGCGAGTTTGACCTGATGCTTGCCGGCAGGCACGCGGAGCGCGCGCAGGATGTAGTTGACGCGGCCCAGCTCGGCAGGCTGTCCGTCGATGGTGGCGGTCCATCCGGGATAGTAGACCTCGGAGAAGACGAGCACGCCGCCCTTGTCAGAGCTTACCTCGTAGGTCAGCTGGTTGGGCTCATAGGCGAGGAGCTTGGCCACAGATTTCTTGTCTTGCGCCACAGCCTCGCCCAGCACGTCGGCAAAGCGCTTGTCGGCCACAGCCTCGTGGCGCAGGTCAATCTGGCCTATGCGCTCTATCTCCTGGTTGGCGTTGTCGGCAAAGGTGAGCCGGTCTACAAACCATGCGTTGCCGTAGGCATAAGGATTGAGCAGAGGCACGGTCTGTCCGCCCTGCAGGGGGACGATGATATACTTGGTGTTGAGCATATTGAGCACGGGGAAGAGCGAGTCGCCGTTGACGCGGGTCATGTCGCCGTCGCTGTCGGCCACCGCCTTCATGATGCGCGACATCTGGGGATTGATGTAAGCCTCTATCATCTCCTGGTAGCGGCGCAGCTTGGCGGCATGATAGCCTCCGATGCTCTTGTGGTAGTAAGAGGTCTCATTCTCGTTGAAGGTATTGGTAGCGAGATTGAGCACACGATAGTCCAGACCCTTGTCCTTGAGGATGAGCTGGTCGGTGTGGCTCATGGGCTGAGGTGCCTCGCGCACGCTCTTCTCTACAAACATGCCGTCATTGAGGTAGCGCTTGTTGACCTGCCACATGTCTACCAGGCAGAGCACTCCCACGCCGGCTATCATGTAGGCAGCCTTGAGCTTGTTGATGCGGTAGAGCAGCAGCATCACCACGCCCACGGTAACAATCCAGAACGAGCGCCAGCAGTCGGCAGTCATCACGGCCTGACGCATCTCGGTGAGATTGGCCATAAGGGCGTGACGATACTCGTCGGGTATTTGGCCGAGCGCCACACGCTCGGACGAAGAGATGAAGTCGTTGAAGAAGAAGCCGGGCATGAGGGCGAAGAGCAGAGCCACGCCGGCGGTGAGGCCGAAGCTCACGTAGACCCAGCGCATATTGCGGGTGAGCACCTGCGGGTCTTCCACGATGCGGCGCAGCGCCATCATGGCAAGCAGAGGGATGGTAAACTCGGCTATCACAAGGATAGACGCCACGGTGCGGAACTTGGCGTAGAGGGGCACGTAGTCGAGGAAGAAATCGGTAAAGGGCATGAAGTTGCGACCCCACGAGAGGAGTACACTCAGCACGGTGGCTGCGAGCAGAGCCCACTTCATGGGCCCCTTGACGATGAAGAGACCGAGGACGAAGAGCATGAGCACAAAGGCACCCACGTAGACGGGGCCGCTGGTACCGGGCTGCTCGCCCCAGTACTGTCCTATCTGCTGGTAGATGGGGTAGAACTCAGGGTTGGCCTTCTCCATGGCGGTCTCATTGGCTGCGAGGGGCACAGAGGCACCTCCCTTGACATTGGGGATGAGCAGCGTCCATGTCTCGTCGATGCCGTAGCTCCACTGGGTGATGTAGTCGCGGTCCAGTCCACTGCTGGTCTGGTTGGCGGCGTTCTGCTTGACCAGCTCGCTCTTTCCGCGCATGCTCTCCTGGCCATACTGCCAGGTGTGGTAAAGGTTGCTCAGATTGATGCAGATGCCCAGCGCGGCGCCCACGAAGCAGACGGCGGTGGCTTTGGCAAAGCGGTCGAGGCGGTGGCTGCGGATGGCCTCAACGAGGAAGGCTATCACCATGAAGAGGATGATGAACAGATAGTAGTAGGTCATCTGCACGTGGTTGGCCTTGACCTCAAAAGCGGTGAAGATGGCTGTGAGCAGCAAGCCGCTCAGGTAGCGACCGCGATAGGCCAGCACCACGCCGGCAATCATGGGCGGCAGATAGGCCAGCGCCATCACCTTCCAGATGTGGCCCGCGGCGATGATGATGAAGAAGTACGACGAGAACGCCCAGATGATGGATCCCAGCACAGCCAACTCCTTGCGGAAGTCGAAGGCGCGCAGCAGGATGTAGAAGCCCAAGAGGTAGGCAAAGACGTACCACACATTCTCGGGAAGCCACAGATGGTAGGCGTCCATGACCTTCTGCAGACCGTTGGTACTCGAATACGACGGCGCAGTCTGATAGGTGGGCATGCCGCTGAATGTGGCGTTGGTCCAGCGCGACACTTCGCCGGTGCGGGCGTGATATTCCGACTGCTCCTGACCAGCTCCGCGACCCGCCGACGAGTCGTGGCGGTAGAGGATGCGGCCGTCAAGGTCGGCAGGCATGAAATAGACAAACGCTATCAGCGCAAACAAAACTACTGCGGCTGCATCGAGCCAGTATTTCTTCAGTATATTCATTGTTGTTGGTATTGTTTACTCCTCGCCCGTTAAGGGCTGTAAGTATTAATGTATTATAAATCGCTGCAAAGATAATGAAAATATGAGAATAAGCCAACATAATCGGCAATTAACGTGACTTTTGCCCTTCTGCCGGCGGTCTGGCGAGCATCCGCTGCCACCGTCGACGTGGCGGCAGAGGCGACGGGCGGCGACGGCTACCTGTCGGCGAGCAGTTTGTCCATCAGCCGTGGCATGGCATAGCCCTCGCGCTCGTCGGGGGTGGCCCAGCTGTACTCCTTCAGCAGCTGCGCTATCGGCGGGAGGCCATAGGGCAGCGGCTCATGGTCTGTCAGACGGGTGGCGTCGATACGGATGAGCTGGGCATAGATGGTCTGGTGGGTGAGCACATGCTTGACCACGCGCCCGGCATCGTCGAGCGACGCGGCGTCGCCTTCTACGAGCACAGGTTCCCACATGGAGCGCCAGATGTCATCGGTGCCACGGCGGTGGAAGAGTACCTCGTGCGCGCGCGTAATATAATAATAGGTGAAGTAGCGGTCGCGGTGCTTCACGCGGCCCTCCTTGACGGGGAAGGAGGCCGTCTGCCCGAGGCGGCGAGCCTCACACATGTCGGCAAATGGGCAGCTGCCGCAACCGGGACCTTTGGGTTTGCACTGCAGGGCGCCAAAGTCCATCATGGCCTGGTTCCAGTAGCCTGCCTCGTCGGTCGGGCAGAGCGCGTCGGCCAACTGCTGAAACTCGTGCTTGCCCTGGGTAGAGTCGATGGGGGTCGAGATGGCGAAGATGCGGGCAAGGATGCGATAGACATTACCGTCGACGGCGGCATGGGGCAGCCCGAAAGCCATCGAGGCGATGGCGGCAGCGGTGTAGTCGCCCACTCCCTTGAGGCGGCGTATCTCCTGGTAGGTATCGGGAAAGGCTCCGCGCTCCACTATCTGCCGTGCTGCGGCGTGGAGATTGCGTGCCCGCGAGTAGTAACCCAGTCCTTGCCACAGCTTGAGCACCTCGTCTTCGCTGGCGGCTGCCAGGTCTGCCACAGTAGGATAGGCGTGCATGAACCGCAGCCAGTACTTCGTGCCCTGGCTGATGCGTGTCTGCTGGAGGATAATCTCGGAAAGCCAGATGGCATAGGGGTCGCCGCATCCGCGCCAAGGGAGTTCGCGCCAGTGGCGATGAGCCCACTTGAAGAGAGCGGCCGAAAATGCTTTATTGTCCATAATCGTCACAAAATTACGCATTTTTTTTACCTTACTGGCGGCTTTCTCGCTTTTTCTGCCTATCTTCGCAGCAAATAATCAGAAAACCATCAAGCGTATGACCACCACCCTCTTCTCGCGCCCGCTATGGGCCATAACCCTCATGTCGGCTCTCGTGCTGACTGGTTGCAAACCCAAGACTTCGGCTGCCGACGCCACACCGCAGGAGAAACGGGCGGCAGCGGCTCTGGCCCAGCCTGCCACGGAGCAGGAAATCAAGACGAGCTGTATCTCGATAGAGCGCGCCATAGACATAGCCGACCTCGTAGAGACGAGCGGCACGGCGGTGAAGGGACTGCGCGAGGCTGGGAAGGTAGACGAGATGATGGTCGAGATGGGCTATGTGCGCAGCGCCATCAACGAAATCTACCAGGTGGGACGCGCCACCATCTACACGCAAGGCTGCGACGCCGACGAGATGGGGAGCATGGTCAACGTAAGTAGCGACAAGGCCACGCTCGTAGCCATAGCCGGCGCCGGCCAACCCGCCACGGCTCCGCTCGTGAGTATTTCGATGACCGACGAAGAGGTGTGGAACAAGCTGCGCCACGAGATGGGCGCGCTGGGGTTCCAGGGTCCTGAAGGCGAGTTGTCCAACGGCCACGGCTACAAGATTTTCGCCGACCGCTTCTTGAGCGGCAACGGTTTTGTCATCCACTTGAGCAGAGAGCAGTGAGCCGATGACAGAAGCATGAGTAGCCCATCGTGGACGCTACGCACCCCCGGCTACTCTGTAGGAGTTGCGCTTCCCCAGCCCAGGGTTGAGGCGTGCAGCGCCTCTACCCATGACGGCGGTATTATTAGCCCATTGTGGACGGTACGAACCCCCGGCAACTCTGTAGGAGTTGCTGCTGCTTGTGGAGGTTCCGAGTAGGAGCCCCTCCACTACCATCCCCAAAGGGCAGATGTCCATTCACACTGTGTTTGAAGAGGTTACGCGAATACAATCCGCCCATCCATTTATGGAGCTTGCCAACGGACGCTACGCATCCAACGACAACTCTGCCGGGCATGCAAACAAATGGAAGGCGAAGCATGAAACGGGAAATGCAAACTCGGAAATAGTGGTATCGGTGCATGAAACCATGAATTCAAACCACAAAATGAGCACCGAGGGCATGGGCAGGACTTTCTGCCCTACCCCGAAGATGGCGACAGCCGTGGCGGACCATCCCGGCATGGTCAATATGGGTGCGGAGGCGGCGGTTAGGGTTATTTAACTATTATTTAGGCCCACATATAGGCTTATTGGCGTAATTTTGCAGAACAAATTAAAGACAGAGATTATGAAGATAGCAATAATCGTGGCTATGGACAAGGAGTTTGCCCAACTGGCAAAACTGCTGGACCACGCCACGACCACAGAGCATCACGGCAGAACCGTGGTGACGGGAGAGATGGGGCGCCACACACTCATACTGCAACAGAGCGGCATAGGCAAGGTCAACGCTGCCATCTGCACGGTGGAGATGATAAACCGCTACAAGCCCGAGCTGGTGATATCGACCGGCGTGGCTGGCGGCGCCGACCCCACACTCGACGTGCAGAACGTGGTGGTGGGCACCGAGTATGCCTATCACGACGTGTACTGCGGCGACGACAACGACTACGGTCAGGTGCAGGGCATGCCGACACGCTATAGTGCCGCTGCATGTGTGGCAGAAGCCATAGACCGCACCATGGCAGAGAGCGAGGTGACGCTGCGCAAGGGCCTCATCGTGAGCGGAGACTGGTTTGTGAACAGCCGCGAGAAGATGCGCGAAATCATGGGCCACTTCCCCGAAGCCCAGGCTGTGGATATGGAGAGCTGCGGCATCGCCCAGACCTGCCACATCTATGGCGTGCCCTTTGTCTCGATGCGCATCATCAGCGATGTGCCGCTGCGCGACGACAAGGCTGCCATGTACGTGGACTTCTGGGACAGTCTGGCCGACAACTCATTCGGCGTGACGCGCCGCTTCCTCGACAACATCAAATAAACCACAACAAGAGAAATATGGAGAAGATACCAAGTTTTACGATAGACCACGAGCAGCTGCTGCGTGGCATCTATGTGAGCCGCAAGGACCAGGTGGGCGGCGAGGTGGTCACCACCTTTGACATACGCATGAAGGAACCCAACCGCGAACCGGCTCTGCACGTGGGCGCCATCCACACGATAGAGCATCTGGCTGCCACCTATCTGCGCAACGATGCAGAATGGCGCGACCGCGTCATCTACTGGGGCCCTATGGGTTGTCTTACAGGGTGTTATCTGCTGTTGAGAGGCGACCTGAAGAGCAGCGATATCGTGGGGCTGATGAAGCGCACATTTGAGTTTGTGGCCAACTTTGAAGGCGAGATACCCGGCGCTGCACCGAGAGACTGTGGCAACTATCTGCTGCACGACCTGCCGATGGCCAAATGGGAGTCTGCCAAGTACCTCCATGAAGTGCTGGAACAGGTGACGGACGCCAATTTGCATTATCCGTCGCAGGAAGGTTGAACCGTGTGGAGGCAGAGACGGAAATCCGTTGCGTAGGAGTGGATGGTGGATATTTTTTCAGGAACTTGAAGGGGATGGCTTCGTGCGAAGCCATCCCCTTTTTTAGCGATCGTTTTTCCGGATACCGGAACAGGGTGTAAGGATTGCAGAACGCCTTTTTCCGTTCTGCTGAGAATGAAAAATCGTTTGGCTGAGAACGGAAAATCGTTTGGCGCAGATTGTACGGGGCATAATCGACGCATAAAATATTTATAGTATTTAAAAATATTCTAATAAGTATTATATCGAATAAGGTTTTAAGATATTGTTTATATAGCGTAAGATTATATATCTTTGCATACAAACTGATGATATTAAAGATAAGAGATAGATAACAATATGATAACCGGCGATATAAAACAAAAGGTGGATGCTGTGTGGCAGACATTCTGGAACAAAGGGTTTACCAACACTTCGGCAATATTTGAGCAGATAACCTATTTGCTCTTTATGAAGATGCTCGATGACAAACAGTTGGAAAAGGAAGCAATTGCCAATCTTATAGGCGATCTCCTGCTTAACCCTACGTTTCCAGATGGTATGTGGCACAATCCGACTACCGACCAAGATGTGCCATACAATGAAATGCGTTGGCACGTATTCAAGGAAATGGAGCCGACAAAGATGTTGAATCGGGTGCGCAACGATGTGTTTATCTTTTTGCGTTATGTGGGAAAAGAGGGGTCGGCTTATAGTAAAGCAATGGAAGATACTGTTTTTCAAATCACCGATGCCCGTTTTTTGTCACGTGTGATTGAGGGGATTGATGAAATTTCTTCCGATGGGGCGGACATGATGGGGGACGTGTATGAGTACATGCTCGGCATAATGGCGGCATCGGGCACTAACGGGCAGTTCCGCACCCCTCGTCACATCATCCGTATGATGGTGGAACTGATGCGCCCAACTCTTGACGATACTATCTGCGACCCGGCT
>OHEU01000280.1_pt1 | contig 32842 bp, 31 predicted proteins | sample 1567341 | NCBI WGS metagenome assembly OHEU01 (sample SAMEA3879524, study PRJEB24766) | human gut metagenome | biome: human-associated habitat; feature: feces | place: USA | collected 1985/1987 | reverse complement strand
TGTGTCTTAAAACGTAGAATTTACTTCTAAAAGGCTACCTTTTTCAGTGCCCTCGGGTCTCCGCGCCCCGTCCTCCAGCACCCATCCAACAGCCAGCGATATAGGTTATCTTAGGGAGGACGGGGCACGGAGGCCCTCGTCCTACTTTTTAGATATCCTGACTTATCTTTACACTTGGCGTAGTTATTACAAAAAAGGAAACTATAGTAGGACGGTGCCCTCCGTTGAGGTGTAGGTGTTACTGCTTTTATAGAAATATCGTTGTCTTTAATCTAATACAAAAATCCGAAGCACCACAGAGGAATCTTGTTTCCATAAGGAAACTCTATGCCATCTGCGGCAATGTAAGAATTGCTCATATTTGCAATCTGCTTGCCGTCCTTCGACTTGCCTCCTACCTCAAAGGTGTATTTGCCGTCGACCATAAAATCGGCCTGTGAAGAGGCATATTCTATACGATGCTGATAAACCAGTTGGTTAACGAAGAACACCTCTCGCTGCGTTCCTTCATTGACACCGTTCAGCGACAAAGCGTGCAAAAGATTGCTGTTCTCCATATATATTTTGTCTGGACGTTGCATCTTCTTTAATGAGGCATCGCCTGAATATAACAAATTGATGAGTTTGGCTCGCTGCAGATACTGTAGGTATGCAAGCAGGGTGGTGCGTGACATTCCTGCCATGGCTGACAGCTTCATCATGTCTATCTGCATAGGATATTCAGAGGACAACACAGCCAAAAGGCTCTTCAGTTTTCGGATATTGGACACATCAACACCGCACAATTGTGGCAGCTCAATTTCCAATATAAGATTTGCAACATTCGATATGCGTTCATAATAGTCTTCTTCCCCTTCCAGAACAAACGGGTAATAACCGGTTTTGAGGTACCTGTCGAAATGAACCAACGGGCGACATTTCTCGTTGACAGCCATACATAGCTTGTTTGGTTCTTCTAAAAGAGACGGCAAATCTGTTTGGTCAAACTTCAAGCCTTCACAGAGAGCCAGATATTCACGAAACGAAAGGCCCTGCATGTTATAGTTGATGCAACGGCGCGAGAGGTCGGCATCTGAATTTAATATGTTGAGAACAGAAGAGCCGGTGATGACAAAACGCATGTCGGGAAAGGCATCGTAGGCATTCTTCAGTTCTTGGCTCCATCCATGATATTTATGAACCTCATCGGCAAAGATACACTTGCCCCCCATCTTGTAAAAATCTTCTACAAAGTCGATAAATGTGTGACGGCTGAAATAGAGGTTGTCCAAGCTCACATAGATGGCTTCTGTCGGATTGTCTCCATACGTTTGCTTTATATATTGCAAGAGTAAGGTGGTTTTTCCTACGCCACGGGCTCCTCTGATCGAAATCAGTCTTTGATTCCAATGCACTTGTTTAATGATTGGTCTTACATAGTCTAAAGAGGTGACCCTTAAAAGACGTCTGCATTGGTTAAACAGATTTTCCATATTTACTTCATTTTTTGCAAAGATACACTTATTTGTTCAGAGCGCAAAACAAATAATGGCAAAAAATGTTCAACGCACTGAACAGATTTTCAAGAAAAATGTTCAACGTGCTGAACAAATGAAGCAAAAAAAGGCGAACATCACATGGGGTTTTACCTTGGTGATGTTCGCCTTTGGCGCTTTTTATTCCTTCCATTTCATGGCACGTTTTCTCGCCATGGCAAAGCTCAAGCAAGCTTGGCTCTGCTCATCTGGCTTAACGAAAACGTTCATTTTAACCCAAATCGGTCATTAGACCGTTTTGGGTTAAAAGGGTTATAGGGTTAGGTCTCTTCTTTGTCAAGAGACGTCATTTGTTCTGCTGGTTTTATTTCACAACAATCTTACACTTTGCTGCTCCACTCACTGCTATGAAGATACCGTTAGCGGGAGCCTCGACCTGACCTGTGGCCGATGTAGCCACGAGCTGACCGTCGAGGGTGTAGAGGCTGATGGCAGCGCTCTTGCCTACTGCGCTCACGGTGCGACCGCTCACGGCGAAGGCGGGCTTGGTGGCGTCGGCGGTGGCAGAGGTGATGCCGTTCACTATGTTGAGCTCGGTGTAATAATAGTTGGTTACAATACTTGAAACTAACACGCGTGTGGCAGCTGCACGAGTCACCGATGCTTCTTGACGATTGGTGTTATACTCTTTTACCGTAGCCGATGTGAGCAGTCCCTCGTCGTTGTAGGTGTAGGTCTTGTGGGTTTCTGCCAGCCTATCGATGTAAGTAGATGTATTGTCTTTGTAAACATAATCATCGCTCTCGATATACTCTAACAGGTTGTTACGACTGTCGCGCTTCCTGGTCACGATGTTTACCCTCTTCTCGTATCTGGTTCCCGAATACTTGAAACTCTCATCAACGAAATTAGTGTAGGTCCGCGTGAGAGTGTTGGGATCGGGCTGGCTGTAAACGGTGGCATTCTGGCTGTACACTGTCCACTTGCCGTCTTTCCATCCCCAATGGGTATAGTTGGTTGAAGAAGAGGGGAAGACATCCACCTCATCATCGCCGTCATAGGGATAGAAATATTCGTCGTTGCAAGCAACGGGGTCTTGCGGGTCAAGTACCTCAAACTGGGGCACTGTTACAGGCTTCTGCTCCTCCTTCTCTTCGCCTACCCACTGGCCGTCTACCTTATTATAAATCTCCTGGCGTCTTTCGCCATCTTTGTCATAATTGCTTTCTTTGCGCGTTTCTACAACGTTGCCATTGTCGTCGATCTCGCGGTAGATACTGGTTCGTGTGCCATCGGCAGCTGTTGAGGTCAGCGTCTTTGCCGTTGTGTTTTGAAGTTTGAAATCTCCGAGGGCAGAACTCCATTTATAAACTAGCTGCTTGCCTGTGGGGTAGGTAACATATTTCTCGCCCCATCTTACACTACCGTTGTTGTTATACTCGTAGCTAATGTAGGTAACAACATTGGCGGCATCTTTGGTTACTTGGGTGTACTCTTCTACCTTGTTGGTCTTGGTGTTATACGACTGTTCAATGTATCCGTTGTCGAGATAGGTGTATACCACATGCTCGGTGTGACGGCCATCCTCATACTCGTCCCACTGGGTCATCTGTCCCTTGTCGTTAAACTTCACCTCCATGTGGTTGTCGCCATCGCCCAACATCAGGTCGGTGGTTACGGTCACCCACTTGCCGTTCTTCAGCTCTTCGTATATTGCTTCTTCGGGCACGGTGCTTTCGTATGAGTCGTCACCCGAGTCTTTACCGTCTTTGTAGATGGATCTGAGCTGGCGCGTAACGTTGTGGTTCTTGTCGTAGAAGGTGTAATAGCTGCCGTCTACGCCCTGCATGTCGGTCTCCATCACATAGCCGCCGTTCTTAAACGGTACCACTCTGCCCTCTTCTTTGCCCTGGGCCGAATATTTGTAGACACCCGTCTCACGTTCATGTTCGCCATTATCATGATACTCTTCCCAGGTCTCTTTCAAGAAGCCCTCAGGCGTCCATTCTCCAGTTTCAACCTTCTTCAGCACCCAGTCGGCCTTGTCGGTGTTATACCTGTATTGTTTATATGAGCGGTCGCCATTGGCTTGTATCTTGGGCAGGTTATGGTTGTTGCTATACACATATTTTTCGAGATATTCCCACGTGTTTGTGGCCTCATGATAAGGTCTTATCCCATAGCAAATCTCTGTGGTAAAGCCTGCCTCGGGTGTGTTGGGCAGTATCTCTTTCTTTTGGCCATCGCAATAACTTATTTGGCCCTCAGAGTAAGAGCATTTGAGATAGCCCAAATCGCGGCCATCGGCAGTGAAGTAGTGCTCTTCAGTGTCGGTTAACACAAACTCGTTATCGCGTCTTTTATCATATATTTTGAGGGTGTAATTGGTGCCATTCACCTCAAACTCTACCTTCCTGTATGGGGCATCATAGTCGATGCTGATATAGCTCTGAGTGGGGGCAAACCATTTAAGCAACTCTACGTGTTCTGGCAGGTGAACGTCGTCATAAATAGTATAGGTGATATTTTTCACCTCAACGCCCTCAGCGTTATGGCTGTAGTCGTACTCGCGCTCTTTTTCCAGCATTAAGCTCGGTCCTAATCTGTCCGTATAAACCTTTATGGTTGACACACGATTATACTGGTCGAAGGTGCGCTCTTCTTTGTAGTGGTCAACAGTATTTCCGCCCCTTTGACGGCGCACCAGCTTTGTGCTCCATTTTGAGCCTGTTTCGTTGGTGTCGTAGGTGTAGAGGTCTTTGTACGTGCCGTAGTCGACCACGCTGAAGCGGCCATACTTGTCGTAGGTTATCTTGCCCGTCTTCGGTGCGCCGTTGTTTTCGGTTTCGGTCCAGCTTGTGGGCAATGTTTTCTTCACCATCTCGTCGGCCTTTTCGGCGCGTTGTGCCTTGACAATCTGTGCCAGTGGCACCATGCGCACACCCTTGATGTGCGGGGCATTGGTGGTTTTGGTGTCAGGGCGCTGTGCGGCGGGTTGGCTGCTGTTAGCCTTCTTGAAGAGCTGCTGCGCCTTTACGCCTGGAATGGGCTGGGGCAGAGCTTGGTATGTTTGCGCTGTGGCACAAACACTTGACATAAGGGCTAAGCCCATCATGTAGAGGTTAAAATGTTTCATAAGCTTATGGTTTTTAAAAAAAATCGTTTCCTTTATGTTTTTGGCCGACGGCTCACAAGATGCCCATGCGGAAGGCGTTTCCTATGAGCTGTGCGATGTTTCGAGAGTTGGTTTTCTTGAGCAGTTGTCGGCGATGATATTCTACGGTGTGGGCAGATATAAACAACTCCGCCGCAATTTCTTTGCTCTTCATTCCTTTAGAAAGAAGATTTAAGATCTCTTTTTCGCGTGTGGTGATGTTTTCTTTTATATCGGTACCCATGTAGAAGAAAATTTGAAAATTAATAAACTGTCTTCTACAAAGGTAGTGAAAATAAATAAAAGATAAATTCTATTCTTCTGGGTAAACCCCGCTCAAAATGCAAAAACTATGGTTTTTCGTAGGGGGCGAACTATGGTTTTCCGTAGCGGAAACTGATTTTTTTGTTGGTTAGATGTTCGTTTTCCACCCAAGCTCTGTGGCACGTCTTATCATCTCGGCAGCATTGGCAACGTTGAGTTTCTGCATGATGCGTCGGCGGTGAAACTCGACGGTGTTGGCACTGATGCCGAGCTGCGCTGCCATGTCGGAGGTAGAGAGGCCCTTTGCCGTGAGGTCTATGACCTGTTGCTCGCGTTCTGACAAGCGGCTGGGCTGTAGCTTCAGCCCGTTGAGCAGACGCACGAACGTGGCGCTGTAGTGGCCTTTGCCCTCGTTGAGGTGCTTCACCGCCTTGACCAGCTCGCTGGCGTTGTCGCTCTTCATCACCACCCCCTCGGTGTCGATGTCGGCCATCTGGCACACCGACCACGGCTCCTCGTGCATGGTGTAGATGACGATTTGAAGGCTGGGCAGGATGTCGCGCACGCGCTTTATCAGCGTCAGACCGCTCTCGCCGTTGAGGTCGAGGTCGGTTATCATGATGTTCACGTCGCGGGTGGAGCATGCCTCTTCGGCTTCCTTCAGGCAGGACGCGTCTATGACCTCGGCGTCGGCAAACGCTGAAGCCAGCAAGGCGTGTATGCCTTTCCTCACGATGGGGTGATCGTCGACGATAAGAATTGTCATTGTTATGCTTGCTTTACGGTTGATTTTTCGGTGTGGAGCTTAAGCGTGAGGGTGAGCGTGTGCTGTGTGCCCTCTGCCTTTACGGTGAGCTTGGCGCCAATGTGGTCGGCACGCTTCTGTAGTGTCTGTAGGCCTATGCCGCTGCCGTGAGGCTGCTTCTGGTTGTCGGCGGGCGTGTTTGTGGCGTTCACGATGCTCACCCACAGGTTGTCGTCCTTGACCGTGAGCGAGATGTCTATGTGGCCGCTGCCGTGCTTGATGGCGTTTCCCATTGCCTCCTGTATGATGCGGTAGGTTTCGTAAGCCACCCGTTGGGGTAACAGCTGCCAGGCAAAGGTGTTGTCGATATGGAGCTTCACGTTGTTCTGGGCGTTGTGGCCGACGGTCGCCACGTAAGAGCGCACGGCGGTGTCGAGGGTTACGTTCTCGAAGCTGGGCGGCATGAGCTCATGCGAGAGTTGGCGCACGTTGCGCCACACGTCGTTAAGATAGGTCTCTGCCTGATGGCTGTCGGTGGCAAGCAGCAGTTTCGAGGCCAGGATGTCGTTGCACACACCGTCGTGTAGCTCCTTGGCTATGCGTTCGCGCTCGTTCTCCAGACCGTCAATGTAGCTCTGCTTCTCGTGCAGCAAGGCACGCTGGGCGGCAATGCGCCGCTTATAGAGCATGAGCACCACCACGCCGGCGAGCACCACCACGGCCACCACGAGCCACAGCACCTGGTTGGCTTTCTCTGCCGTTTGCTGCTTCTGCTCGGCCAACGCTTTCTCTGTCTCCAGCTTCTTGTATCTTACTGAAAACTCGGTCATGCTCTTCTCTATGTCGCTCTGCTTCACCGAGTCGAGCAGGTTGAAAGCCCTGTTCATAAGCGTCAGCGCCTCTGCCTTGCGGTTCATCTTCTCCAGACAGAGGGCTTTCATGGAGGGCACTGAAAAAGTCCCCATTTTTAAGGACTAAAGCGGAAAAATGTTACGATTTATAATTTCTTTTTCTATAAATCGCCTTAATAAGGCTGTATTTGACAGAAAAAGAAGGATAAAACTACGATTTATCTGTCATTAGCTTTCAATCTGAAAGTGGATTTTACTTTTTCAGTGCCCTCCTTTCATGCGCAGCATCTTCTCAAGAGGCATGGCTTGGTTCAGGACACTCGAGGCCATGATGCTGTCTATCAGGGTGAGCTGCTCGTTGTAGCGATGTTGTGCGCCAAGCAGATTGGCTTTGACCTCCAAAATGCCCAACACGCCGTTGCTGTTGGTTGCCATGCCTGCCATCACACGGTCGGCATATCTCATATATTTGTCGACGGCTTGATAATCGGCCAGGGAACTGTACGACTTTAGGATGACAGACAAAAACTTCAGTGTGAGCACGTTATACCCCACCTTCTTCACCTCTGGCCAGCAAGGTAGCAGGGCATGGAGCGCCGCCTTGTAGTTGTTCTGCCGCATGTAGATGCCGCCGATGTTGGCCCGTGCCGAGAGACGTTGAATGGTGTCGTTGGCTGCTGCGGCTGCCTCCTCGGTCTTACGGGCATAGTGGAGGGCCTCGTCAAAGCGGTTGCTTTCTGAGTAGAGCACCGTGACGCAGTTGTTTAGATATATCTCGTATTCTGTGTTTTGCTCTGCAAGCGCCATGTCTATACCTTCTTTATATTGCACAAGGGCCGAGTCGGTCATGCCCTGTCGCCTGTAGGCTATGCCCATTGTACCGCGCAGGTTGAGCATGGCCTCAACATCGTGAAGCTTACGGGCAAGGGCATAAGCGCCTTGGGCTACGCCCACGGCATCGGCCATGCGTCCCATGTCGACAAGCGTCACGGCCTTCTCGCTCATGAGCCAGCAGCGTGTGGTGTCGGCGGGGTTCAGGGCAAGGGCGCTGTCGGCAAGGGCCAGCGCCGCTGGTTTGTTGCCAAGAGCGTTCTGTTCTGCCACGCGTTCAAGCATAGCATAGGCTTTCTCGGCTGTGGGCGCGTCGCCTTTCTTGTTGCATGCAAGTGTGAGCAAAACAAGGAGCAGGAGTAGATATTTCCTCATTTTTTAGGTCAGTCATTATTTTGAATGTGGCAAAAATACAAATATAATTTGAGAAAGAAAGCTTCTTAGTTAGCATTTTTCTTCTTTTGCCCTCTTTCTTTTTTCGCTTTCTTTCTTCTTTTACTTTCTTTCTTTTTGACCTTTCGCATTTAAAATATGAAAATATCTCAAACAAGCGTCGCCGAAGGCGGCGAATATCCATAACCGCTGGTGAAGAGAGCGAAGCGAACGTAACCTGCGGTTTCACTGCAAGATAACAAAACGTCCTCGAAGAGGGCGAACACAAGCAAGCTATGCAAATATTCCGTATGTTCGCCCTCTTCGAGGACGATCTTACCATCATTTTTTGAACCGCAGGCTTCGCTGCCTTCGGCAGCTCAACCAGCGGTTATGGATATTCGCCGCCTTCGGCGACGACGCTTGTCAGAGAAGATAATCGATTGAAAATGTGTCTATTAAACACATGCGAAAGTTCAGTTACTTTCTTTCTTCTTTCGTCCTTTTCTTTTTTATTCCTTGATACCTGTGAGAAGAACGCTCGGCTCACGAAATAATATGTCTTATTTTGAGAAAATGCGGAAATTTTCCGATTATTTCCGCATTTTTGTGAATTATATATTATCTTTGCATAAGATAGGCTACACTCGGCAAAATATTCAAGCAAGCTTGATATTGTGCGCTCGTTTGCACTATCTTTGCATTAATAAAAATAGAGTTATGGTAGAAAAAGCTCCTATAATCAACGTTAATAACAATTTTGATGCTATTATGAATCTTGTTACTGATCCACGATTACGAGATTTGTATAAAAAAGTAGAAGATGAATATCTTTATTGGGATAAGGTTAAATATCTTGTGCCTAAGGATGTTGATGCTGCAAATTTTTGGGGAGCGATTAAAATGAGACGACTGATGCAAATGCAGACGATAAAATTCGGAAGCTATACATTTTCTTTTGCTTTAACTCCTTTTATGCAAAGTCTTCTTCATGAATTTGACTTAAAAATGGGAGGAAGCCTCAGTGCAAACGGAGTAATTGCAGACAAAGATCGTCAGGTATATCTTGTCAACAGCATTATGGAAGAGGCCATTGCGTCAAGTCAGATGGAGGGAGCATCTACAACACGCAGGGTCGCTAAAGATATGTTGAGGAAGGAGTTGCGTCCTCAGAACAAGAGTCAACAGATGATAGTAAACAACTATCATACCATACGCCAACTGGTAGAAGAGAAAGAACAAGTGTTTGACCTTTCAATGCTGCTTGACTTGCACCAGTCAATCACAGCGAATACGTTAGACAATGCTGAAGATGAGGGCAGATTAAGACAAACAGACGATATTTATGTTGTGGATGCTATTACGGGAAGCATCGCTCATACGCCACCCCCTCATACAGAGATAGAGAACTTGTTGAACGATTTGTTTGTTTTTGCCAATGATAAAGACGATACAGAATTTATTCACCCTATTATTAAAGGGATAATTCTTCATTTTATGTTGGCTTGGATACATCCCTTTACCGATGGTAATGGAAGAACTGCGCGTTCTTTGGTATATTGGTATATGCTGAAGAAAGACTATTGGATGACAGAGTTTCTTAGTATTTCAAGGGTGATTTATAAAAATAAAAAGCGATATGAGCGGACGTTTCTTTATACAGAGGCAGATGGAATGGATATGACTTATTTTATTCTTCATAACCTTATGGTGATGAAAAAGGCATATGAAGAGCTGAAAACATATCTTGCAAGGAAAATGGATGAGCGTAATTCAATGCTTCAGTTTGGATATATAGAAGGTATTAACGAACGTCAGATGCAAATTCTTAAACTTGTTAATGACAGTCCGTCTGTTGTGCTCACCAGTAGGGAAATTTCTGTCAGATTTGGAATTTCTGACCGCACTGCTCGAACCGACTTAAACTTATTATTTACAAAAGGGTTCTTGAAGTGCATCTCTATCAATAAAAAACAGAAGGGCTTTATAAAGGTGTAAACTTTAACCCAAATCGGTTGTTATGGCTTGCTTGTATTTTGGTTTCCCAACAACTTATTCCGACAAACTGCAAATTATTTTATAAAAATGCGGAAATTTTCCGAATATTTCCGCATTTTTCTAATTTAAAGTTTCGCAAGCGAAAATGGTTATTGGGAGATAAATCGCTTCGCTCGGCTTTGCCACGTGCTTTAGTAGCGTCTTGCGTTGCGCATGATCTCTCCTGCCTTCGACTTCTCGCTGTCGAATGTGAGCACGTTGTAGATAACGATGGCGTTTTGTGGGTCTACAATGCGTGAAGCCATCATGCTGAGCACCTTTAACTGCTTGTCGCCAAAGGAGAACAGTCGCATCACGCGTGCTGTCTGCTCACACGAGTAGCAGCAGCCGAGGCTTGCCATCTCAAGAAGGTCGAACTTGTTGTCGTCGAAGGTGGCGCTCTTTACCTTATTATACAGCTTTGTGAAGGATGCGTCGTCGAGACAATAGCCATAAAAGAACGGCGCATCAGGCCCTGCTCCGTATGGAGGGATGGGGGGCTGACAGTTGCCAGTGGCAACGTCGTTTCTGTTGTTGAAGGCACCGTTGCTTGTGTTGTCGTCAACAAGGCGCGTGTTGTAGGCAACAACCCTTCCGTTCAGGTCGAAGCCAACCGTGATCTGCTTGTTCTCGCCCGTGAGGACATTGGTCTTTGAATAATCCCATCTGTCGCCATAAGCGTCGAAACTTGTCAGCTTGGGCTGGCCCAGTATGGCGATGACCTCTTGCTTGGTCATGCCGCGCTCTACGTTTTTCTTGCCTTTTGCCGATGCCGAAAGACATATTGCAAACATCAAAAATGTTGTGACGATAAGTGCCATCCATTCATTTCTTTTCATAAGTTACATTTTTTTATAATGAATTGTTATGGGGTCTTGTTCTTACATGTGCAAAAGTAGTTGTTTTTGTTGAATGAGCCATGGCGTGCTTCCCTATTTGTTATAGGGAAATACCTAATTGTTCAGCGATTTCTTTATCATATTCTTGGCAAGAATCATCGATAATACCGAAAATTTCAGTAATTTTGTTCTTGGTAATCTCCATAACTATAGTATCCTTTTATTTTATAACTAATTGATTTACAATCATAAATGTACTTAGCTAAAGCGATGCATGTTGAAAGAAAAAAAAGATGCGTTTCTGTAGTAAATCGAATGGGTTGATTGTCTAAGAAACAGAAAACAGCTTTAAAGAACAAGCAAATGAATAATACAGAACAACATTTCTCGCAGCTTGTAAATGATAACCGTAGCACGATTTATTCAGTGTGTTACATGTTCTCTAACGATGCCGACGAGGTGGCAGACCTCTTTCAAGAGGTGCTGGTGAAGCTGTGGAATGGTTACGAATCGTTCCAAGGCAAGAGCGACATTAAAACATGGATATACCGTGTGACGCTCAACACATGTATAACTATCGACCACAAGAAACGTAGAAACAAAAAGGTTGAGCTGTCTATGGATGTCGACTATTTTGACACCCAGGAGCAGTCGACGGCGCAGGTGAGGATGTTGCATGACAGGATTGCGCGTCTGCAACCTCTGGACAGAGCCATCATCTTGTTGTGGCTCGAGCAGATAAGCTATGACGAGATTGGCGAGATTGTGGGCATCAGCGCCAAGAACGTGTCGGTGCGTCTGACGCGAATAAGGGTGCAACTGAAAAATATGTCGAACGAATAAACACTAACAACGGATATGGAAAACAATCAGAATTATAACGAACTCGAGGTTCTGCACTCGCAGATGGAGGATTTTAAGGCTCAGCTCAACCAACAGAAGATTGTGAACGAGAAGCTTATCATACGTTCCATGAAGAAGAGCATGTTGTGGATCAAGAAATATATTTATTTTGAGTTCTGCCTTATTCCTGTAATAGCCATAATGTGGCTGGGCATCAAAGAGTTTGCCCATCTCTCATGGTTCAACTATCTGTTCGTCATGACGATCGTGGTGGTTGATGTCATTGCCGATTACCGCATTAACGTCTCAGCGCTTGGCGATGAAGACTATAGCAGAAACAATCTGCTCACCACCATCTCAAAGCTCACACGCATGAAGCGCCAGCGCTCAATACAGATGATATTGTTTTTGCCCGCCTTTGTGGTGTGGCTGTCCGTCCCCCTGTCCCGGATCTTTTCTCCGGACCCGGCGGTCATCGCCGCCTGCCGATGCTCCCGACTTTGTGAGGGGTGCCATTTATGGCGGCTTGGTTGGCGGTGTGATTGGCGGCGTTGTGGGCCTTGTTGTAGCTTTTCGCATCTTCTTCAAGATGCAACGCACCAATGATGAGGTGATAAGTCAGATTAATGAGCTCAATGCATAAGGATAGCGGGGTGGGAGAGAGGTGGCAATATGGCTCTCTCCTACCTTTGCTTTCAAATATTTATGCATACATAATATTAATTAGCTCCTTCTGCTAAATGGTCTATACCGACTGTTCGTCTAACAGAAAATCAAACACGTTCATTATAACGATGCCGTCATCGTTTTGGTATTTCTTTATGCGGTCGCCAGTTATTATGTATTTCATAAAACTGTCGTCGATGCGAAGCAGTGAGGCCGATTCTTGTTGCATCTTTTCTCTATCGGGCAGACTGAGAGCCGACTGTATGTAGCAACGCTTGTAACCGCGGTTACATACAAAATCTACCTCAAGCATGCGCCTAACCTTAGTTCCTTGCTCGTCAATGGTGTTCACTTCAACATTGCCCACATCAACGCTATATCCTCTGGCACAAAGGTCGTTGTAGATAGCGTTCTCCATAAGATGCGTCTTCTCTTGCTGACGAAAACCGAGCAGGGCATTGCGGATACCTAGATCGGAAAAATAATATTTCAGCGGTGTGCCGATGTATTTTCGGCCCTTTACGTCATAGCGGTTGCATGACTCTAGAAGGAAAGCATCTGCTAGACATTCGATATATTTCTTTAACGTTGCCGGACTAATGGATACATTTTTTATAGACTGGAAGGTGTTTGCCAGACGCTGTGGATTGGTTAGACCGCCTATCCCCGAGGCAAGAATCTTGAAGAGGTCGTTTAGCTCAGCATCGTTCTTTATCTTGTTTCTGTTTACAACATCTATTATATAGGTCTCGGCCAACAAACTGTTAAGGAGCTTCATTTTCTCTTCGTCTGTTTTAAGAAGCACAACAGGCGGCAGACCGCCATAAAGCAGATATTCGTTCCACCCATCTTCGCGGTCGCCCCCATAAACGCTCATAAACTCTGCAAAGCTTAATGGCGCCACATGTATCTGATAGCCCCTACCGCGAAATTCGGTTATGATGTCTTTTGAAAGAAACTTGGCGTTGCTGCCCGTTACATACACATCGGCATTGGGAATGTGTAACAGTCCGTTAAGCACATCCTCAAACTCGTTGAGCATCTGCACCTCATCGAGCAGAATATAATAAGGCCGGTCGTCGGTTATCTTGCCCTTAACGTAGGCATAGAACTTGTCGGGATTGCGAAATTCTTTGAAAGCGTAATCGTCGAAAGCCATTTCCACGATATGGTCGTCGGCCACTCCATTGTCTTCAAGAAACCTACGGAACAACCTAAACAGCAGAAACGATTTGCCGCAACGCCTCATTCCTGTAATGATTTTCACCAGTCCGTTATGTCGACAACTGACCAGCTCTTGTAGATATTTATTCCTTTCTATAACCATAACTTACGAAAGATTTTTGCGGATTTCCGCACTTTTCTTCTGCAAAGATAGCTATTTTATTAATTCTACGAAAGATTTTTGCGGATTTCCGCACTTTTCTTCTATAGAAACCATTGAGATGAGGCTTGAGAGAAGAAGGGCGTTTTACACAATAATATTTTTAACGCAATTAGTTTGTTTACGTAGAAATAATGATTTGCAGAAAGTATAAATAGTATATTTTTCTACAGAATTGTGTGCATACAGTGATAAAATTCTTATCTTTGCAATTATATCCGAGCATGAATAAGTATTTCCTGCTTAGGAGATTTCTATTAACAAGCAATTATAACCAATAAAACAATAATACCGGTAAGCGATATATAGCCAATAAAACAGAATATATGATGAATAAAAAACATTTATTTATGGCAAATTTACTTGATGAGGTTACTGGCCCCGTTAATGACGACGGTCGCGACGTGAACGTAATCAGCCGTCAGATACCTGTGACGGTTACATTCAGATCAACTCTGTTCGAGATAGCCTTGTGGGTTACAATACCTGTGCTGGTGCTGCTGTATGTAGCCTTTACTAGCCTTCCCAATCCCGCTATGACGGCTCTCATGGGTTGCGTGGTAGGCATAATGCCAGGCGTGATATTTGCTTACATGAAGATTAAGGCACGCAACTATTTCCAGCAACTTGAGCAGCGCATACAGGCCGAGGCGTCTAATATTGATAACTATCTTGAGCAGCGCGTGCAGATATTGCAGAATGTAGTGGGCCTAGTAGAGCGTGCCGTAAACCTAGACAAGGATGTGATGACCTCTGTGGCAGCCCTTCGTGGTGGAAAGATAACAGAAGAGAACCGTAGCGATGTTGACAGCCAACTTACCATGGCCTGCAACCGCTTGTTCCCACAGGTGGAGGCTTATCCTGAGCTGAAGGCTCATCAGGCCATTGCCGATGCCATGCAGCAGAACAACTATCTGCAGCGCGAGATAACAGCTGCCCGCACCGTTTACAACAACCGTGTAACACAGTGGAACACCGATATCTTCTCGTGGCCCACAAAAATGATTGTGGCTGCCAGCCAGGGCTATACCACGCGCATACCGTTCACGGCATCGGCAGAGACAAAGCAGATGGCAAGAAGCAAGTTTTTTTGAGAAGTATCTCTAAAAGAATAATGCATTATATATGATTCGTTGGACGAGTACGCCAACGTGTCCAAAGACAAGTTTGAGCAGGTGGCCAAGGACACTTTCGCTCAGTCTGCCGAAGAAACACAGGTGGATGTAGCGGCCAACGAAGCTCGCTATTTCAAGGCTATATAATCACCAGTACACCAAGTTTGTAGTGTGCTGGTGATTTTTTGACTGCCGTTGATAGGGGCAGTGCCGCCACAGGCCACCAGCCTCCCCATCATATCCAACTTATCCATGTTCCTAAAAGACTTGTGTTGGTCTGTTGCTTCTCACCGTCTTTATTGTCATTGTTAGAACAAACTACATTATTTAGAAAATCAGAGAAAAGCTTGGCGCGTTGTTGAAAAAATAGTACTTTTATCAGCAAAAGCATGTTATGAACCTAAAAAGAATAAAACTGCTCTTGTTATGAACTTAAAAAAAATAAAACTGCCGTTATTGGCAAAGATTATTGTGGCCATTGTGTTGGGCGTGCTCTTCGGCAATGTTTTTAATGAAACCACTGTAAGAATGTTTCTTACCTTCAATGGCATCTTTAGCCAGTTTTTGGGCTTTATGATACCACTTATTATTGTAGGACTGGTTACACCAGCCATTGCCGATATTGGTAATGGGGCGGGCAAGCTGCTTGTTGCCACCGTAGCCTTTGCCTTTGGAGATACCATCCTTGCGGGCTTGCTTGCCTATGGCACAGGGTCGGCGCTCTTCCCACGTCTTATTGCCGATACTGCCCCTGTGGTGGTAGATAAGGCCGAGGAGCTAAAGCCGTTTTTCGAGGTAGAGATACCCGCCATGCTCAATGTGATGAGTGCGCTTGTGTTCTCGTTTATGCTGGGCTTGGGCATTGCTCACATGCGTAGCCACACCATGCACAAGGTGTTTCAAGAGTTTAAAGATATTGTGGCGGGCGTCATTGCTAAGGTCATTATTCCGCTCTTGCCCCTGTATATCTTTGGCATCTTCTTGGGCATGACCTATTCGGGCGAGGCTTACCACATCTTATTGGTTTTTGCACAAATCATCATTGTTATCTTTGTGCTGCATGTGGTTATTTTGCTTTACGAATATCTTATTGCCGGAGGCTTGACGCACAAGAACCCGTTGCGCCTGTTAATAAATATGTTGCCAGCTTATTTCACGGCTCTCGGCACCTCGTCGTCGGCAGCAGCCATACCGGTAACGCTGCGGCAGACGTTGAAAAATGATGTGAACGAGGGCATTGCCAGCTTCACGGTTCCGCTCTGCGCCACCATTCACATGACGGGGTCGATGATGAAGATAACCTGTTGTGCCCTTACCATTTGTCTTATCAATGATATGCCGTGCAGCTTGCCCCTCTTCCTCAATTTTATTTTTGTGTTGGCCATCTGTATGGTGGCGGCCCCAGGCGTGCCTGGTGGCTGTGTGATGGCAGCCTTGGCTCCGCTGGCCTCGATATTAGGTTTTGACGCCGACATGCAAGCGCTCATGATAGCTCTGTATATTGCGATGGATAGCTTCGGCACCGCCTGTAACGTAACGGGCGATGGCGCCATCGCCCTTGTGGTAGACAAACTGTTCTCACGCACACAACGTGCAGGGGTGTAAGGAGTGCATCAAGTGCATCTATCATTCAAACCACTCATGATGCGGCTCTGTCTTCGGCTGTTAGAGCAATCAATCGCATGCAGACTATGCGCAACTGGCTTATTGGCTATTATATCGTTGAGTTTGAACAGTGTGGTAAGAATAGGGCTGAGTATGGAACACAATTGTTGAAGAATTTGGAGGAACGAGTGAATAGGAAAGGATTGACGACTACTTTGTTTAAATGGGCAAGAAAGTTCTACAGATTATATCCTCAAATGACCGACAATCTACCTATCCCAATTTGTGCGACAGTGATGCACCATTTTGTGACACCAGGCAAAATTCTCGAACTTGGCAAGGGCTTCTGCTTCGAGGCTCGTCAAAAGCGCATTATTATTGACGATGAATATTATTATCCCGACCTTGTATTCTACAATCGCATTCTGCATTGCGGAGTTATCATAGAATTGAAGAACGAGGAGTTTTCACATGAAAATCTCGGCCAGCTTAAAATGATGATTTGTGATAAAAAAGTGTGAAATTATCGCAAAAAGACATGGTTTGTTAATTTTGTTTTATAAAAATACCTATCTTTGTAAACCAAACTTTATAAAATCTTGTAATTTTTTATAAAATACAATTTATATGAGTGTTAGTAAAGATGTCATCAAACAATGCTTGATTAGTAAGCAACGCGAGGTGGATGAGGCGGTGATAGTGAATCGTCCCGTTGAATTCGAAGAGAACGGCAACTATGTGATAGTTGGTGTGAGACATGCGGGTAAGTCCTACCTGTTGTATCAGCGCGTACGTCAGCTACAAGCTGCCGGAAAGGGATGGGACGAGATATTGTTTGTGGACTTTGAGGATGAACGTTTGGCGGAATTCCAGACGGAAGACTTCAACAGCTTGCTGGAGGCCCATCTGGAACTGTATGGCAAGAGGCCGGTGGTGTTTCTGGACGAGGTACAGAACATTCCTCACTGGGATAAGTTTGTGCGCCGACTGGCTGATGCGAAATACCGTGTTTATGTGACGGGCAGCAATGCGAAGATGCTGAGCAAGGAGGTGGCAACCACGCTGGGCGGACGATTCTTTATCTATGATGCGTACCCATATTCATTCAAAGAGTATTTGGCAGCGCAGCATGTAGAGTTAAAGGAACATTGGGAGTATGATACGATTCAGAGAAGCGAGGTGAAACGACATCTGAATGAGTACCTCTATTACGGAGGTCTGCCAGAGATCCTGTCATTCAAGAACAAGCGGGCTATGCTTTCAAGCTTGTACCAGAAGATTTACCTTGGTGACATCTGTGCACGAAACAACATTAAGAATGACAGGGTGCTGAACATCCTAATCAAGAAAATGGCAGAGAGCGTGAAGCAACCGCTGTCGTATAACAGGCTGAAGAACGTTATAGTGGCAACGGGGTCGCCCATCAGTGTGCCTACTACGATAGACTATGTGGGTTATGCCGCTGACAGTTGGCTGATACTGCCCATGGAGAACGAGGTGGGGAAACTGACGGAGAAGGAAATGCAGAAAAAATACTACTTCGTTGACAATGGGTTGCTGAACCTGTTCTTGATGAACTCAGAGACATCACTACTGGAGAACATGGTGGCGGTGGAGCTGTGCAGGCGGTTTGGCAAAAAGAATGTGTTTTTCCTGAACGCGGAGAAGGAGATAGACTTCATTGTGCCTGACGAGAAGTTGGCCATACAGGTGTCCTACAGCATTAAGGATGAGACCACTTACAACAGGGAGGTGCCACCACTGGCGAAGTATTCCAAATTGCACGAGGATTGGAAGTGCCTGCTGATTACTTACGATGAGGAGGGCACGGAAGAGGGAATAACTGTTGTGCCAGTGTGGAAGTGGCTGATGTAGGCTATTATTGTGAAAGGAGCCGAAACCAAAAACAGCGACCTACGCGTTGGCGTAAGTCGCTGTAATAGAAGCGTGGACCAGCCTGGGCTTGAACCAGGGACCTCCAGATTATGAGTCTGAGAGAATGATATTTTATAATTTTTTATATTGATAAATTTCGTTGATACACAACGTTTTGCTAATTTTGCGGCAGTTTATGATATGCCAAGAAATCCTATATCAAAACGTCTGTGTTTTCCCATTGTTTTCCCGAAAAGCATAGGAATATAGGGTGTTTGGGAGGGATATTAGGGAACTTGTTTTCCCATTGTTTTCCGAAATTCGGGATGATTGGCAAGTTGAGACCTACAGACTATTGGCAAAATGGCAAAGAAACTGGATACTACTTACAAGAGTGCAAGGTATGGAAGTTGTACCTACGCCCTTATTCTCGACAAGCGTCACCCTAAGAAAGATAGGGATACGTTTCCTGTTGCAATGCGCTATACCATAGATCGAAAATCATGGTATAGTTTTGTTGCTGGTGAGTTCACAGAGGAGGATTTCGCGAAAGTTTGCACACTGAGTGCAAAGGCTGTTCGCTCGGAACTCTATGAAAAGAAGATGGAGTTTGATACCATCTTCGATGCTCAGACCGAGATGATAGAACGTTTGGGCAATAGTCTGTCGCTCGAACGTATCAAGGTTGTTGTTACAGGAGTGGATTCCACAAAGGAAACGTCATTCATAGGCGTTTGGGAGAAAAAGATCAATTTCTATCTCACGGATAATAATGGTGAGCGTTGCACCACCGCAGAATCATACGAGTGTGCCTTAAAGTCCTTTCAGAAAATCATGTGGGATAGACCTGTCGTTGGCTTCAAGGTCGATAAGGAAGACATAGAATATTGGAACAATGGCATGATGAATGGCGTAAAGGACGAAGCAGGCAACATTGTCGGCAAGATTAGCAACACTACGCGTGGAATATACCTTCGTTCTTGTCGGGCCGTTTGGAATGAGTGCGTGTCTATGGGTTACCTCACCAATCAAGAATACCCTTTCTCCAATATCCAGAAGAAGAAATTGGTGTCTATTCCTGTTGGAGAGTCGAGAAAGCATTGCTATCTGACAGTAGAACAAATGACCGAATTGTATCGAGTGTTCATTGAGAAACGTTATCCCGATACTTGGAAGAGTGGATATGCTGAGAGAGCGCACTATTCCTTGGGGTTGTTCCTTGTCCAATATCTGTGTAATGGTTTCAACCTTGCCGATGCAGGAGAGTTGACCTATTCTCAATATTATTTCGATACTGGCAGAAAAGCCTTCAAGTTCAAAAGAGTGAAGACCACAAACCGCACTGAGGGCGGCTCTGAGGTGATTATCCCGATCATAGAACCTCTTCAAAGGATTCTTGACGAGATTGCCGCTGAACCTGTACTCAATGGCTTTGTATTTCCAGAGATTCTGCAAGGTGCGACATTGAAAGCAGACAAGCGCAAGCGAATCTCACAAGAGAACTCCAACGTACAGGACAGAATCATCAAAATCTGTCAAGAGGTGCTTCATTGGGAAGTGCGCCCATCGGGAACGTGGTGCCGACATTCATACGGCACAAACCTTGCTCATGCACGTGTAGAACAACGTTATATATCCGAAAGTATGGGACATTCCACCAATCATTCGATAACAGATAGATATATCGCCCAATATCCTTTGGAGACTCAATTTGAATACAACAGCAAACTCCTTGATTTGGAACCAAAGATAACGGAGGAGGACATCAACAATATGACAGAAGAGCAGAAAACAGCAATGCTTCTGAAACTTTTGACGAAGAAATAATCACATTCAATATATAAAGGTATAACATGGCAAACGAAATATCAACATACACTCACGAAGGGATGGAACTTCCTTTTGAGGATTGGAGCAGCACGTTTCACTCTTTCAGCGACTTGGCATCCATCATTCAAACGACGCATGATGCAGCCCAGTCATCGGCTGTAAGGGCTATCAACCGTATGCAGACCATGCGCAACTGGCTCATTGGCTATTACATCGTTGAGTTTGAACAGCATGGCAAAGACAGGGCTGAGTATGGTGCTCACCTGCTGAAGAAACTGGAGGAACGGGTGGATAGGAAAGGACTCAATGTTACTTTGTTTCAGACTTCTCGAAACTTCTACAACTTATACCCACAAATGGGAGGACTATTCGTTCAAAATGAAATTTATTCAACGCTGTCGAATAAATCAGGGAATAGTATTCCTTTGATGGATAAATCTGCTGATGCCCAGTCTAATACAAATTGTGCGACAGTGTCGCATAATTTTCAGACACCACCAGAAATGATAGTCTCACGCTTGTCTTTTTCTCATATACGAGAGATCATGAGCGTGGATGACCCTCTTGCTCGTTACTTCTACGAGCAGGAATGCATCAAGTGTACATGGTCTGTTCGTGAACTTCGCCGTCAGATTAACACTAATCTCTATTTCCGCATTGGTATCAGTGCCAACCCGGAGAAAATGCTTTCCCTTCCCTCTGTGCAAGGACATGACTCTGCTGCGTTGCAGATTCGCCAGCCTTTCACCTTTGAGTTTCTTGGACTGAAGGCGCAGGATATTATGGATGAACACGATTTGGAGGATGCGCTAATCAGACACCTTCAAGAGTTTATCCTCGAACTCGGCAATGGCTTTTGCTTTGAGGCTCGCCAAAAGCGCATCATTATCGATGACGGGTATTATTACCCCGACCTTGTGTTCTACAACCGCATTCTGCATTGTGGTGTCATCATAGAACTGAAGAACGAGGAGTTTTCGCATGAGAACCTCGGACAGCTCAATGCTTATGTGTCATATTACAAGGAGAATGAGATGCAGCCTGGTGATAACCCACCTGTCGGCATTTTGCTCTGTACACGAAAGGGAAAGAAGATGGTAGAATATGCTCTTGCTGGCATGGATAACCAACTCTTTGTTTCCACCTATATGCTCCAGTTGCCAGACAGAAAGACCTTGGAAGATTTCTTGTTGAAACAGTTGGGTGAATGAAACGTTTTCTCAAATTGCCACCTAATAGCAGTAACATAGCAGATGGAGATAAAAAATTTCAAAAAGAACGCCATGAGGGATGCGCTTGACAAAGTGCATTTTTGGAAGCAGGAACACCAAGAGGATTACTCACGCTTCTCATTGGATATGATGAAGATGATGCGCAACGATTTCAGCCAAATTGAACGCATATTCAAAATGGCTGCGAAATATGTGCCTACATCCGTGCTTATTGAGTGTCGGAAACTATTTGTGTCCAACACAGATACCGTTCTGTCAGATGATGAAAAGACAGCCGTGGCTATACGTGTTGTCGATGAAATGATGGCTTTCACTGGCTATCTGCGATTGGGTTTCTATTCCGAAGTTATTGGTAGGGATAAGAATGAAACAAACGAAGATCTAACCTTGATAAGGGAATATGGTCTTGTTGACAAGGATATGAGTGAGGAAGATGACGAGCATCTTTATATCCCTTATGTCTCAGCTAAAGAGTTTTGGGATTCGTTGCCTTCCCTCGTACAAATGGCTGTATTCAATTTTAGCAAAGGACATACAGCGGAAGAACTTGCAACAATATCAAAGCGAATAATGCTGTCTGCCATTCATGCTCTCCCAGAAATGTATTTCCGTCTTCGTGAAGAAATCTTTGAGGAACGAAATACATTGCTGATGTGTACGCTCTATTATATCTGCTTTGACCATGGACTACCCAAGAGTGCAACGGCATTGAGCAAAGTAAGTCTTAGCGACAAACAACTTTCCATCGTGCGTGAAAGTGTCAAAACAATTATAGTAAATCTTGTGGAAACCAGCGTTGCGCAAGGTCTTGACAAGAAAGCAGAATGGACAAAACAAAGTAAGGAAATAGAGGACATAGAATTTCGACAGACCATAAAGAATGCTCTTGCCAACACAAAAGGGAAGCATGGACGCAGAATCATTCAGCAAGAAGAGCTAAGCATCGACGACATCCTCATCGCAGAGGATAAGTCTGCATTGAAAGGAGCAATTCTATCTGCACTCAATGATATGGAGCATGAATATGAGACCGCTTACATCAAGGCAGCACTACTGCGTACCAACCACCTTGCCCCCAATGTGTCTTTCGCCACTTTCCTACGTGCTGTAAATCATTTCTCTGGTCGAGAATACAAGTATGACCCAGCCCAAAGGGTTGATTCGTTCATCACAATCAATCATAAAGAGTTTGTTGTGTCAAGTAGCTCTAAGTGGCAACGTGCGAGAAGAGTTATTTCGGGGTTGGTTGAGGGGTTTGAGAAAATAGAATAAGTGATATTTATTAAGTGTGATAATCTATCAGAATAATGCTATATATTCATTTTCTTTGCCAAACAAGCACTAAAACAGGGCGAATTTGATGCTTTCACAACCGATTTTCGTACCTTTGCAAAATAATAATGTATTTTGATATGGCAAACAAAGATATAAACCGTATTAAGGTAGTCCTTGTAGATAAAAAGAAGACTAACAAGTGGCTTGCCGAACAATTGGGTAAAGACCAAACGACAATATCTAAGTGGTGTACGAACACTTCACAACCAGATTTGGAAAATCTGGTAAAAATTGCCAAACTGCTTGGCGTAGAGCTTTCCGAACTCGTTCGGTTTGAACAAATTTAGGCAAATGAAATTGATAATAGAATAACAGAATGAAAAATAGACATACATTTATAGACCTGTTTTCTGGATGTGGAGGATTATCATTAGGGTTCGAAATGGCAGGTTTTACAGGCGTTCTTGCAATTGACAATTGGAAGGATGCACTGACAACCTATGCTTATAACAGAAAGGACGCAAGGACGCTTTGTGGAGACTTGGCAACGCTTAACCCATATAAAATAAAGGAAGACTACAACATTTCCAATGTTGATGTAATAATTGGCGGTCCTCCTTGCCAAGGTTTTTCTGTTGCGGGGAAAAGGATAATTGAAGATGAACGAAACAAACTATACAAGGCCTTTGTTGGTTTTGTAGATTGTTTCCGTCCTCATGCGTTCGTTATGGAAAACGTCCCTAACATTCTCAGTATAGGTAATGGCATGGTGAAGGATTCCATCATTAAGGATTTCGAAAGCCTTGGTTATAAGGTAAGAGTCCAGGTTGTCACTGCTTCGGATTACGGAGTACCCCAAAACAGGCGAAGGGCAGTCTTCGTTGGGTTGGCGGATGGAAGAGACTTCGTATTTCCAGAACCATACAAAATGGAAAAAGTAACATCCTTTGAAGCTCTGAGTGATTTGACAGAAGACTCTCTTGCAGATGGGACACCATATCCAACAGAACCCATCTGTGACTTTCAACGTTATGCTCGCAAAAACAGTTGTGGAGTTTATAATCATGAAATCACCATACACAATGAGAAAACAAAAGAAATCATAGCAATGGTTCCAGACGGAGGAAATTATAAAGACCTGCCCAAAGACTTGCAGCAAACAAGAAAAGTGCATATTGCTTGGACACGATTGTGTAGCACGAAACCGAGCATAACCATAGACACGGGGCATCGTCATCACTTTCATTACAAATGGGACAGAATTCCAACAGTGAGAGAAAGTGCAAGAATACAGTCATTCCCTGATGATTTCATTTTCCAATGCAGTAAGACGAGTCAATATAAACAAGTGGGTAATGCCGTGCCACCTCTTATGGCAAAGGCTATTGCTCAACAATTATCAAACACGTTATGGCAAACAAAGAAATAACATACTATCAAGTGCCAGATAAATATTGGCATAGAATACATTTTGTAAGACCACGTTTCAAAAGCAACATAGAGAATGTTTTGCTCTATATGGCTAATGAGTGTTGTCGGATACCGAAATGTTCTTGTGAGGAATACAGCGTCAAGTTTTTCAATGCCATAAAAATGTTCCCTGGAAATATAGATATGGCAGATAAGACCTTGAACAATTGGCGCACAGAAATTCCTGCATTGTTTGCTTTTTATAAAGAGGATAAAGATGCTGGTGTTACAGAAACGTCAAGGATGTCCATCTTTCTTCATGAAAATCAAGACTTAACCCAATTCCTTAGGTTGTTTCTGTTCTCTTTTCAATTTCCTGGAGGACATATGAAACCTCAAGACTTGAAAGATATTATTTATCATGATATAAGGTTCAAACCTGCACGGACTATCATTCAAGTGCTTATGTCTGGCAACCAGTTGTTGGGAGAAAATGGTAGTGAAAAAGAAATGTCAATGTCAGCAGAAGAAGCTACATATTGTATCTTCAATGATATTCGTGTTACAAGTGGCAAGGTCACATCAAATCAAGTCGCTCAGACTATTATTGGCAATAGAAAGAAGAGAGTAAAGTATTATAATCCAAACGACTCCAAGACATTGTCACTTACTGGTAAAGCACGTTCTAAGGGCGACATGACACGTTATGCAGGGGACATTCTTGATTATATGGTGATTGCCAATTTGTTAGAGGAACACAATGGCTATTATTCAATGAAAGGCAACGAATTGGCCTCTCTTAATACTTTTGCCAATGACGTAACTTGGTTTAGTGGTTATGAGAAATTCTATGAGAAGAAGAGTATAGAAACAAAGGAGTTGTCAAAAGTCGAGCCATTATGGTTTGAGTATGTCAACAATTCCATGAAACCAGACTTGTTTAAGACCGACATTCGCTCTATTATTGGCCAAAGTGAGGAGATTGATGTAGTATTTGAAGACAGAATAAAAGATGTTGTGACTTCTGATGACAAAACAACCAAGGATATTGGTAATCTTGGTGAGGCTATTATTTGTGGTCATGAAAAGATGCGTCTTAAAATTAATGGTTATGATGAGTTTGTTAAGCTCGTTCAGATTGTTGATAGTCCGACTTATCATCCAGGGTTCGACATTGACAGCTTTGAAGCAGACGGCACAGAAAACCATAGGTATATTGAGGTAAAGACAACCATCAGCAAGAAGCGAATACAAATGTATGGCTTCCATATGTCGCCAAACGAATGGCGTGTCGCAAACACTATAAGAGAACATTATTGCGTATATAGACTTATGTTAAGTGAAAAAGAGAAAATACTTTTCATCCTTCGCAATCCTGTTGCATTATATAAAAGTGACAGAATTGAAGCGGATCCTCGCGATGGCATGGAAATATCATTCTCCACGGAACATTTTCAACCTACAAAAATACTGTCATGGAAAAGATAAAAGTCGCTTCGTTATTCTGTGGATGTGGTGGCATGGATTTAGGAGTCATAGGAGGCTTTTCTTATCTCGGGAAAGAGTATAAAGAAAATCCTTTCGAAATTGTCTATGCTGTTGACAACGATGAATACTGCACAAAAATATACAATGATAATTTTGTCCATAAATGTGTGGTAAAGGATGTCCGTGACATTAAGATTGCAGAGATGCCACAATTTGATATGCTTATTGGTGGCTTCCCATGTCAGTCTTTCTCTATCTCTGCACAAAATCCTCCAAGACTTGGATATAAAGATGAGCGAGGAATGCTTTTCTTTGAAATGGTAAAAATACTGAAAGAGCGTCAGCCACGGTTCTTTATAGCAGAGAATGTAAAAGGTATTCTTTCTGCAAATAAAGGCAAGGCATTTCCTATGATAATGAAAGAGTTTAGGGATGCAGGCTACACTGTTATACACAAATTGCTGAATGCTTCAGAATATGGTGTGCCTCAGAAAAGAGAACGTGTCATTATTATAGGTTTCCGAAACATGGAAGATTTTCAGAAATTTCATTACCCGATGAAGGTTAGAAGTTCTGAACAAAAAGTTCTTGGCGATGTAATCATGGCAGAGGCAGATAATGATGAAACATTGTTCTTCAGTGAGAAAGCTGTTGCAGGAATGTTGGCCGTTCGTGAAAAGATGAATAAAGGACGTGCCATGTCTTTGATAGAACCATGCAATACCATCAGTGCACATTTGGCAAAGGTAAGTCTCAATAGTACAGACCCTGTTTATATGGTCGGAGAAAGATACAGACGCTTTTCTTCAAGAGAGGCAGCTCGCATTCAATCTTTTCCAGATTCTTTTTGTTTCGACTCGGTATCGCAGGTTCGTCAATATAAGGCAATAGGTAACGCAGTACCGCCTGTATTGATGTGGCATGTTGTACACTCTTTGCAAAAAACTCTCGTTGTGCCACAAGTGGATTTCGCTGAGATAAAAGAGCAATATCCAACAAGCATAGTTGAAAATAAAATGGACAGCACTTGTCTTTTGGATATTGACAGGACAAAGAATGTTCTTGTAAGTTTGGTCAAGGCGGATAATATTGACCAATATCTTGATAGGTCTGCAAAGGTGTATTATACAGGAAAAAGGTTCCCTTCCACAGTAGCTCTTAACAAATTGTACTATTTCATGCCGTATATGAAAAGTAAGGGAATAAGAGACTTGTATTTTATTAAAATAGCTCGTGTCGGAACTCGCAAAGAGGGGCAGCCAGATGAAGACAAGAATGACTTTAGACTCGTATTTGAGATTGATTTTGTGGGACAAATGTTCGATGATTATAAGCCAATAAAACTCGATATTTGGAGAACATTCACAGATACTACAATCGGGAAAATATTAGCATAAGCAATAAATAAAAATATAAAATTCAATAAGGCAATCAAATTTAAATAGTAAATGTAATTTATATGAATTCTACAGAAGAAAAATCAATGCTAAAAGACGCGATTGTTACAGAATGTGCTAATGCCATGTCCGAACTCCAACGGACATGGCAATTGTGGGAATCTAAAGATAATGAGGTTCCAGAATTTTTCAAAATTGCGCAATGTATTGTGCAAATGATATGCCTGAAGACTAATACCATCTTGAAAATGACAGAAGGCATTAGTCTTGTCAAAGGTACAAATCGTATAGTAGATTTCTCTTCGATTTTGCCTGTGATAAGAAGTGCCTACGAATTATGTTTTATGTTTCATAATATCTTTATATCGACAGAAACGAAAGAAGAGTTGGATATTCTACTTTCTATATGGAAGATTAGAGGATTGTCTTGTCGTCAGAATTTTCGTGATATTCCTGTCGGTTTATTGGAAAAAGGACAAAAAGAAAAAGAGGAAATTGACAAACTTAGAAATGATATTATTGGAGTAATCGCAAGATTGGATATAAGCGAAAAGGCAAGAAACGATATAAATGGTATTTTGAGGTATGAAGGCGACAACATAAAAGGTTTTGTTTTCGTAAAAGAAAATGGGAAAATAATAGAAATAAGAAATATACATTTTGTAGATGGTTTACAAATTCTTCCGCAATTTCAGAATACATTGGCTTTATATAAGTGGACATCAATGCATGCACATGCTTCATATCTTAGTGTATTGCAATTTGGGCAAGCGTATACATCAAAGAGGGTAGATAATGCTATAAAGACAATTTTGACAAGTGCATATCTGATTTGTAAAACGGTATTGTCTGATTATAAAACACTTATTCAAAGATACACCAATCTATAAAGTATGGATATTTTCACTCTGATATAAGGTGCTATCTTTTCATTCCACACCCATGTCTCGGCACATCCACAGCAATTCCCTCCAACTCCCTATCCACCTTGGACACTTCCTCTTTGGATAGAGCATAGATGCAGTCAATCGCCAGTCGGTTGGCTGCTATTTTTCTGTGTGCAAGGATGGTCTCTTCACCACCGATGGAGGAGCGGTTTGCACCGCTCGCCTCCAGATAGTCGTTTACAGCTTCACGCATGGCGAACTGTCTCATGCCGGTCTTTGCCCAGTAGATAAGGGCATCGGCTGCTGCCTTTCTTGTCTTGTAGTATTCGTTGTCTGTCATAATGGTGTTGTTTTGAGTTCGCTAAAACAGTTTGATACATATCCAAATGGTAATCTCTACGAAGATGATTGTCCAACAGGCAAAAGCTAAGCCGAACATCCAAGCATAGGTGCGACCATTGAAGTAAGCACCTTCTTCAATGTTTCGGATGCGCTTTAGTTCTTTCTGTTGGTGAGTGAATAGGACATTTATCCGCTTTTCATATTCATCAAGGACTTGCTTAAAGGTTGCAATGGCGGTGTTGTTCCGCTCGTTCAACTGGGCAAGCCCTTCATCATTGATGCCAACTTTGAGGTTGCTTTGCTCTGCTTTGACAATGGCATTGCAGATACCACCAACGATATTCTCTGTACTCTCTTGGACAGCCATAAGAGTTACCTTCGTTGACTCCATCATCTGTTTGGCTTCTGAAAGTTCCACCATTACAGAAGAGAGGACTTCTTTGGCAGACGCAATTTCATCAAGAGTGGTGCGGATATCCTCCTTGCCTCTTTCAATAGTCTCGTCTTCCTGCATCTGATTGTACAGGGTTAGCACATCCTGTGCTGCATCTTTCTTGTTTCTTCCCATACTGATAAGTGTTTTAATGTTATCTTCTACGACTTCTCTTTATCGGTTTGCAGAGCCAATTGGCTTGCATTGCACAACGTCTTGCCCATTCACGGTCATCTTCGTCCGTGTCACGTCCCCAACCACTGCCAGGACTACCACCGCCACCACATGACTCCGACATAGAGGTGGCAGCATCAAGGTAGTTCATGAAGAGTAGCATCGCCACATTCAGAATGTTATTATGGCTTGCAGAACCATTCTCAGGAACCTCAATGCCACTCTTCATCGTATCGTATGCAGTTCTCTGCATTACTATGTTGAAACGCTCGCCATCAACCTCGATAATCTTTCTGAACCTTGCAGGAATGGCAGACTGAGCCACATCATTTGAGCGTGACTGACCACTTGACATTGCCGTATTTCTGCTGTCCAAGGAACTTGGTCGTAATGGCGAGGCAGAAGGTCTTTGACCAACAGGGCTTGTCTGTGGGTGCAGCTTGCGGAAGGTGTTCTCGATTTTGGATGCCGTGAGGTTTCTGCCTACACCCAGTTCCGATGCCTTGATGGTAGTTCTGCCAAACGTGAAGCGATAGCCATGTACCTTTGCTTGACCAGTCTTGTCACGGACTAACTCAATATCATATCCCTTATCCCTCAGTCGATTGGCATAGACATTCCAGTCAAAGACTGGCATGGAGCGTAGCACGTCCATACAAACATTGGTTATCTTCTCAATGCGTTCCTCACGAATATCCATTGCGTCTTTCCAACCATGATGCTGATTGACAGCCTTTGCAGCCATAACGGCACGTTCGCCTATAAACTTCACATCATTGAGATTGCCATTCATGTCAATGCGGTTCACCACCAAATGCAAGTGAGGAATACCACTCTTTGAGTCACGATGAAGGGCGGCAAAATACTGAGAGCTGGCAATATTGGTTGGCTTGACTGATGTTGCAGCCTTGACTTTTCTCTTGCCAATGTGGTTCACCTTGGAGATGTGGTCTATCTCATGGATAAACTCGTCAAGGCATTTTTGCCAATCTTCCATTGTCCAGTTTCGTGCTTCTTCCTCAGATGGGGAAAGCTCAAAGCGGATGGATGTCAACTCAATGGGCTTCTTGGCGTATTTCTGTTTGAACAAGGACTGGTGCAGCACCATTTCGTCCCACATACCCATAGGAGGCAGACCATCGCTAAGATGATTGGTCTTGACTATGTCTGCACGGTTATTCTTTGTTGCGTAATTGGTCATTGCCTGACCATGTTGAATTGCTGTTGCTTTTGCTATCATACCATATTGATGAAATTGTCTCTGATGTGGCTCCATTCCTCAATGAGGGAATTGATGCCTTGCATCCACCGCGCCATGAAGTCGGCTCTCTTGAATAGTTTCTTCCTTTCTTCCTGCGGCAAAGCATGAAGCGCATTGCGTATGCCTATCAGTTCCGCCCTTGCGCTAATCAAACCTTTCAATGCTTCCTGCTGTTCTGCGGTCATTGGCAGAGATGGTTTATGCCCAAGAGCAACATCGTGAAGATAGATACTCTTGCTTCTTCCCGACATTCGGGCGTACTTCAAAACTATGTTGAACTCGTCTTCTGTAAAACGGACATCAATATGCTTATCCTTTGGAGGTCTCTTTCGTGAAGTTTTCTCCGTGCTAATGATTTTGTCTTCTGTCATTGTAAATGCGTTTTTGAAAGTTGAATATCTGATATAAAGAATAGCCAATGTGAGCCAGCGAACATTCAAGGATGCCAGTAGGAAGCGGTGGGCGAAGCCAAACCGTCAGACACTGGTACTTCTTGTTTAGACCTCCCGAAAAACTACGGCTAACGGAGGTACAGACTCTGGTGATAGCACATCAGCCAAGATTGACTGCTGACGAAAAGAAAGGGATAGGAAAAATCTTTTTTTCATCACTCGATGGTGATTTGGCTGCTGTAAAGTGCGATGCCAAGCGAACGTATGTCCCAAGTTGTCCCTCGGTTAAAGGCACAAATCCTTTGTTTATCCTATACGCTATTATTTTTAGGCTTTATAGGAAAATATTAGGGACAAAGGGACATGAAGCAAAAGAAAGGAGATGGTCAGAATGGTAGTTCTGACTGCCAATCTTCTTCTTTTCCCTTTTGTTCTTTTTGTTGAGCACTTATTCTCACCCAAGGGTGTTTCGTCCGTCCCGTTTTGTCGCAGTACGATGGGTGCAACCCTTTGACCTTCTCCTGCTCGCTGCGCTCCCAGCCATCCACCAACGACATGAGCCGATTGATGTATTGGGCAGTGTACTTGGCTGGATTTCTGCGTACAAGGTCGTTAGGCAATTCTTCGATAATCTGTCTTGCGCAGACCATATTGAGCAGAAACTCTGGCTTGCTGTCGAGCGTTGTTTCGGCATATGCACCTTTCTGATAGGCTGCACGCATGGGAATGCTCCAAGTGTCGTAAGCCTTAGGAACAAGGCGTTCCAAGTAGAGCCTAATGTCATCAAGGATAGGGTCGTTGAGAATGTTTGAATGACACATTTGCACTTCGTTCGCTTTTGCCTCCAATTCTGGACACAAATAGAGGTTCGTGCCTTTCTTATAATAGGTGTATGCCTCTGCCCATAGTTGATGAACTACAGATTGCAAGTTTGAAAGCCAATCGGAAACATGACCATGGCCTTGTACTGGAACAATCCACCAACGACGATTTCCATTGTCGCCTTGTAGGAAGTTGGTCTCGTTAGTGGTGGCTGCAAATACATTGTGGCGCAGATACTCTACTGGCTTGCGGCCATAGGCTGGACGCATACAGTCACTTCTGCGGCTCAGGAAAGCCTTTGCAGCTTCCGCATCGTTGGCTCGTTTCATACCGTTCAGTTCGCTTATCTCGATAATCCAGCCATTCGTGATAGTCTCAACCTTTTCCTTATCGCCACTTGCGAAAGAGAAAGAGTCGTTAAACCATCTGTCACCTATGACTTTAAAAAATGTACTCTTCCCAATACCTTGTGGTCCTGGCAAAGTGAGCACATTGTCGAACTTACAACCAGGCTCAAAGGCACGAGCTACTGCCGCCACAAACCACAACTTAGTCTGTTCTCTGATGAGCGGAGTGTTCTCTGCACCAAGATAGTCGATGATGGCAGTCTCAATGCGAGGTGTGCCGTCCCATTCCTCTTTGCGGATATAATCTTGAACTGGGTTGAAATTGCGCTCAGAAGCGGTAGTCTTCAACATCTCGAACACTTTGTTCTGGGTAAGTCGCAAGTCATAGTTCTGTTCCAAGTAGTCTTGAATCTTCCCTACGGATTCTTCATCCACCTTGTTCCCATTGACGTTGCAGAACAATGGAGAAAAGGAGATGTCGTCTTGGCAGAAGGTGTCAAAGCGAATCTGACGGAGATTCTCATCATGCGTGAAAATCATCCTAAGATTGCTGATGGTCTTCAAGGTGTTCCCCTTAGCATCAGTGGATAGGTAGTCTTTCCAATCTTCTTCCATACTACTTTCTGATAGACGCAAAGCCACCTGCTTTCTTGGCAAGTTCCAAAGCCAGTTCCACATCAATCACTATCTTGCGAGCAACCTGAGTGATGGCGGGGTCTATGACACCGCTTTTCTTGATACGGTTAGCCGTAGGAATGCTGCAACCGAATATCTTGGCTATTCCAGCAATGCCATACTCATAATGTCTCTCTGGCACCACCTCGGCAGGTACCTTTGCCGTTCCTTTCTCTGCATTTTGGAGGAGCAATACAAATTCTTCTCCCGACATCATGCAGACAGGCTTCTCTAACAATTGTTCTATTGTAACGAGTCTTGTCATACAATTTTTGCTTTGTGGTCCGACAGTTGTACTTCCTGACAGTCCGATTAAACATCTGTTGTTGGCTCATGAACCATCTTTGAATTTCCGTGATTGAAAATCTGTGGGCAAAGGTAGTTCGTTTGGTATAAAGGAACATCATAGATACTATGCGCCAAAAATAGAGAGAGTTTTTTATGTATGGTTTATTAGCAGACGTTAACGAAAGTGCATGGTATTATGGAGAAAAAGACAGGAGAACTTCAAAGAGTGTAATGCCATAAAGCACAAAAGCCGCAAAACCCTAAAAAGAGTCTTGTGGCTTTTGCTTCTCTATAAAATTGTTGTTTTCCCAAGTTGTTCTGATATTCAGAAAAACCTTGTTTACATGCTTTACTTGGAATGATATGATGCCAAGTATATCAAAAAATCAAGGAGTTTTCAAAAGCAATGTGTTTTCCCATTGTTTTCCAAGAAAAAGAAAAAGCAGCTACGATTTTGTCGTAACTGCTTGATTTCTAATGTGGACCAGCCTGGGCTTGAACCAGGGACCTCCAGATTATGAGTCTGTTGCTCT
>OHEU01000279.1_pt1 | contig 33022 bp, 26 predicted proteins | sample 1567341 | NCBI WGS metagenome assembly OHEU01 (sample SAMEA3879524, study PRJEB24766) | human gut metagenome | biome: human-associated habitat; feature: feces | place: USA | collected 1985/1987 | reverse complement strand
TGTGTCTTAAAACGTAGAATTTACTTCTAAAAGGCTACCTTTTTCAGTGCCCTCCTCCGCGCCCCGTCCTACTTGAAATATGCTCTGTTTATCTTGCTGGTGTTGCGGCTCGTTATCTGTTGTTTTTCTCTTTATAAGCTGTAGCTTTCCCACTAAAAACATAGGAAAGCTACACCTAAAACATAGGAAAGCTACACCTAAAGCATAGGAAAGCTACACTTGGGGGTAGGAAAGCTACACCTTATTATTCTTGTTTTTTATATCTTTGTTTCCGAAATTCAGCAATTCGTTAAGGAGTTAACCGAAGTTACGATGAATAGTCTTGTTCCTCTGCTGTTGGGACACACGTCCGTAATCAGAAACCAGCAAGGGCTCACGTCTGTAATCTGAAATCTATATGACCCACGTCAATAATCAGAAACCAGCAAGGCATACGTCCGTTACCTTCACTCGCGAAGCGAGTTAACTTCCTTTTAACTCCCGCTAACTTCCTCCCTAAATCCAACCTCCCCGCCATAACTAACAACAAAATAAACAATGAAACAAAACTGTTCTTACAAATCTATGATTGTTGAGGCTATGCTGCGTCGTAGCGTCTTGCCTCTCTTGCTTATGCTCATGCTCTTTCAGCCACTAACGGCATTAGCCCGTAGTTTCATGTACGGCCGACTGAACACCGACACCCAAACGTTAACACTCTATTATGATGCTAACAGGCAGAAGGACGACTTCGCAATACCTTCGGATGGTGATCCTTATTGGCGTCATAATGATAATCTTGGTGATGAGGGGTTAGCAAAGATTAAAACAGTGGTATTTGATCCCAGCTTCAAAGATGCCCGTCCCAAGGATTGTTCTTGGTGGTTTTCGGGATTTAAGGGTTTGACAACCATCACACATCTTGAGTATTTTAATACCTCTCAAGTAACAAATATGCAATATATGTTTAGCAATTGTGAGAGTCTTGAAGCCCTCGATTTGAGCACCTTTAATACTGAGAACGTAACAAGCATGAGTAATATGTTTTATTATTGTAAAAGCCTCAAATCGCTCAATTTGTCAAGTTTCAACACCAGTAAGGTCACCTTTATGGGGTCTATGTTTAGCGATTGTGAGAGCCTCACAGCCCTCAATCTCAGCAGTTTCAATACTGAAAATATATCAAATTATGGATATATGTTTCAGTATTGCAAAAGCCTCACAACCCTCGACCTCAGTAGTTTCAATTCAAAAGAAATTTTGAATACCAGTTTTATGTTTACTGGTTGTTTTGCGCTGAAAACACTCGATATCTCCTCGTTTGACACGAGCAAAACCACAGAGATGATCAATATGTTTGGCGGGTGCTCTGCCCTTGAAACCATTTATGCAAGCTCGGCCTTCACTACCGATAACGTGAAGAATGATTCTTATATGTTTTCAAATTGTACGAAGTTAAAAAATTTCGATATGTCTAGTTCTGGTAAAACCCATGCGCATATCGGTGAAGGGGGCTATTTTACGGTGGCACCCGCTTGGGTACGATTTGACGCGGCTACGGGCACACTCACCTTTCAGTGCAGCAGCGCCAAGACCGATGCCGATACCGACTATTTCTTGAACGAGGGGAGCGCCAAGCCAGGCTGGTACGAAACAAAGTCGGCCGACATCAAGACGGTGGTGTTTAAACGCAACTTTAGAGATGCGCGTCCCACCACATGCTCGCTGTGGTTTGGGCTTTGCACCAACCTAACCAGCATCGAGGGCCTTGAAAATCTCAACACTTCTGATGTAACCAGCATGGATCATATGTTCTATAAGTGTGAGCGGCTGCGCGCGCTCGACCTCTCGGGCTTTAATACAGAGAAGGTGGAGGATATGAGCGATATGTTTAGTAACTGTAAAAATCTGGAGACGCTAAACCTCTCAAGCTTTAAGACCAACAACCTGACAAACATGAGCGAAATGTTCCTTGAATGTAACAAAATAGCTCAGCTCGATCTGTCTGGCTTTAACACGTCTGGCGTGAAGGCGCTTGATCAGGTGTTTAAAAGATGTTATGCGCTCGAATCGCTCGACCTCTCAAGCTTCGACACTAAGTGGGTTACTGACATGAGCAGCTTGTTTGATAATTGCCAAAGTCTGAAAACCATCTACGTCAGCGACCGCTTCTCTACCTTCATGGTGAAATACAGCACCAACATGTTTAGCTATTGTAACAACCTGAAGGGCGCCACAGCCTTTGCTGATATACAAAAAAAAGATATGGCACAAGCCAACTATACCAATGGCTACTTTACCAAGAAGGTGGGAATGAATGGCCCTGACATTATCGGTGCTACAGGCTCACCGCTGACAGTTTATGGGCTGACATTGTCTGACGATAAGGCGTTTGAGCTTTACGAAGCGTGCAATGTGCAAGATGGCACCTACACCCGACCTATGGCATCGACGTGGGGAACGCTCTGCCTGCCCTATTTTATCAAGCCGTCGGACAGAAACACGTGCCTCTTCTACAAAATTGAAACGATGGAAAACGATAAGGTGTTGCTCACCGAGATAACGCGTGGACATATACTTGCTGGCACACCGCTTGTGGTGCGTAAGAAAGATGACAGTCAGAAGGACATTAGCATTTATTCTGAATATGCCATGATGTCTACGGCCCCTTCTAATGATAATGCTAACCCCTTGAAGGGTACGTTTTCTACAACCGAGCTTACCGACGACTGCTACTTCATAGCCAAGAACCAGTTCCGACTGGTTAAATACTACAAGGGGGCAGCCACTGGCGTAAAGGTGGCTGGCTTCCGTGCCTATCTGCAGCCTAAAACTACGGCGGGCAGCAAGCGGGCCGACGTGCTGAGCATCGGCACTGACGATGAGGCTACGGGTATCGAGTCGGCAGAAGTGATTGACTGGCTGAACAACCCCTCGGCCGAATATTATGACCTGAAGGGAAGACGTGTTGAGGGTCTGCAAAAGGGCATCAACATCGTAAAGGTAGGAAAGAGAGTGAAGAAGGTGGTGGTTGAGTAATGTCCGTTATCTTCACTCGCGTAGCGAGTTAACTTCCTTTTAACTCCCGATAACTTCTATTTTATAATCTGAAACTATATGAACAAAAGATATTATCAAAAACCTGTGATTGAGGTGGTGCAGATACAGTCGCACACCCTCCTTACCCAAACTTCGTTAACAATAAACAGAAGACAACCCCAAACTGTAGAAGAACTGGAAGAAGAGGGCCTGACGCCCGACACTGATGGTTACCTCTGGGGCGAATAATGTAATGCTCACTGTATAAGCCCCACCCCCGCGCCGCGCGGAGCGGGGGTGGGGCCTCTATCCCTTCATCCCATACGCCACGGCATACATCTTAATCTGCTTTACCATGGCCAGCAGACCGTTTGAGCGTGTGGGCGACAGGTGGTCGCGCAGACCTATGCGGTCGATGAAGTAGAGGTCGGCGTCGGCGATATCTTTGGGTGCTTGTGCGCTGAGCACCTCGATGAGTAGTGCGATGATGCCCTTGGTGATGAGGGCGTCGCTGTCGGCGGTGAAGTAGAGCAGTCCATCTTTGTAGTCGGCCTGCAGCCACACCCGACTTTGGCAGCCATCGATGAGGTTTTGCTCGGTTTTATATTTTGCGTCGAGGGGCTCGAGGTCGTTGCCCAGGTCGATGAGCATTTGATATTTATCCATCCAGTCGGTGAAGCCTTCAAACTCTTCTATTACTTCGTCTTGCTTTTCGTTGATTGTTGACATATTATTTTTGTTTTTTTGTTTTTCTAAGCCTGTATAGGCCTTTTGGGCGGGGTGGCCTTTCTAAGCCAGGAGGGTGATAAGCCTTTCTAAGCCTCTATAGGCCTTTCTAAGCCGAGGGGATTATTGGGCTTGAGAGCGGCAAAGCTATTGCCTGCTAATGAGAGCGGCAAAGCTATAGGATTTTTCACTTTTCCCTTTTCACTTTTCCCTTAATTTTTCCCTTTCTCCAGGGCTTCCTCCAGATACTTTACATAGGCGTTAACGTCTTCGTCGTAGGAGCGGCTGGGGCCTAAGGGCATGCCCTTGGCGTTTACGGGCACATAGAAGGGTTGCGTGTTAGCGCCAAACTTATGGCGTTGCAGGTAGCTCCACTTGTCGCCCACGGTTTTTAGGGTGCGCTGCTGACCATTCTCGGTTACGGTGATGGGCTGTGCGAGCGGCGTCTTGTCGTCGACATAGAGCGAGATGAGCACAAACTTTTCGTTGAGCAGGGTGGCCACGGTGGGGTCGGTCCATACGGCGGCCTCCATCTTGCGGCAGTTGACGCAGCCAAAGCCAGTAAAGTCGATGAGGGCGGGTTTGCCCTCGAGACGTGCTGCTGCCATGCCCGCCTCATAGCTGGTGAAGCGAGCGTGCACGCTACCTTTATGCAGGTTGAAGTCTTGCGTAGAGATGGGCGGTGCGAAGGCGCTGATAGCCTTCAAGGGTGCGCCCCATAGGCCAGGCACCATATACATGGCGAAGGCCAGCGAGAAGAGGGCGAGGAAAAACTGTGGCACGTTGGTGCGTCGGCCCTCGTCGTCGTGTGGGAAGTGGAACATGCCCAGCAGATAGAGGCCGAGCAGCGAGAATAGCGCTATCCATAAGGCCAAGAAGGTTTCGCGGTCGAGGATGTGCCAGCCGTAGGCCAGGTCGGCCACCGACAGAAACTTCAGGGCGAAGGCCAACTCGACAAATCCTAAGGTCACCTTTACCACGTTCATCCATCCGCCCGACTTGGGTGCCGACTTCAGCAGCGAGGGGAACAGGGCAAAGAGGGTGAAGGGTATGGCCAATGCCAGGGCGAAGCCCAACATGCCGACAGCGGGCGCCACTATTTCGCCCTGTGTGCTGACGGCCACGAGCAGGAAGCCAATGATGGGGCCTGTGCATGAGAACGACACCAGCGTGAGGGTGAAGGCCATGAAGAAGATGCTGACCATGCCCGTGGTTGACGAGCTGGCCGAATTGATTTTATTGCTCCACGACGAGGGCAGCGTGATGTCGAAGGCGCCAAAGAACGAGGCGGCGAAGGCCACCAGCATGGCGCAGAAGATGAGGTTGAACACCGCGTTGGTGCTGAGGGCGTTGAGCGAACTGGCACCGAAGATGAGGGTGACGGCCAGGCCCAGCGTGACGTAGATGACGACGATGCTGGCGCCATAGATCATGGCCGAGCGGATGGCCTTGCGGCGGTCGTCGCTGCGCTTGAGGAAGAAGCTCACGGTCATGGGTATGATGGGCCACACGCAGGGGGTGAACAGCGCGAGGAAACCTCCCAGCAAGCCTGCCAGGAAGATGTATAGCAACGAGTTGCTGACGGGCGTGTCGTAGCCTTTCAACTGATTGATGACGGGTTGCCACAGCGCCTGTTGCTCAGTGGGGGTGAGTTGGGCAGCGGCAGCGGTGGCCGCGCTGTCGGTGGTGGTGGCGATAGCATCGTCGTTGGGCATCACGCTGAAGGCAGGGTCGATGTTGTCAGCGGCGTCGGGGCGTGTGGCCTCGTCGACTTTCGTGGCTTCGTCGGCTTTCGTGGCCTCGCTGCCCTTGGCTGCTATGAAGGCGGGCGCCTTGCCTTTGCGGCTGAGTGTAACCTCGGCGGGTGGCATGCACGTTTGGTCGCTGCAAGCACCATACTCGAGTGCGCACTCAAGGTGATACTGCTCTTTGGTGAAGCGCACCTTTTGCACAAAGGTGGCTGTGTGCTCAAAGTAGCGCACCGTCATGCCAAACATATTATCATACTTGTTGATTTCTTTGCCACGAGGGGTGAGCTTGCCCACCAGCTGTATGCCATCGGTAGTGGTGGCGGTGAGCGATGCCTCGATGGGGCCTGATTGTCCCAACTGGGTAGAGTAGACGTGCCATCCGTCGTCAATTTTTCCGGTGAACACAATCTCGGCGTCGGCCGTGCCGTTGGTCTTCAGTTGTGCCGTGAACTTCACGGGTTCGGCCATCTGTGCGTGGCAGAGCACTGCTATGATGAGCAGCAACAGGGTTGTAGATATCTTTTTCATTTTTTTTCTTAGTTGACGAGTTGACGAGTTGACAAGGAGATTTGCCTTGTTTAGTTGATAGAGAGTGTGTCAAAATAGGAGTTAGAGGAAGTTAAGAAGAAGTTAATCCATCTACGATGGATGGAAGTTAACAGACAAATGCTTTATTTTCAGCAATTTATACATATGTCCGCTAACTTCTGTTAACTTCGGGCGAAGCCCAAACTTCTTTTAACTTCTATTTTGACACACCCTCATCAATATGCATATTCAGTGTTTTATCAACAAAGTAGCGTGGGCGGCGTTTCACCTCGGTGTATATCTTTCCAATGTAAACGCCTGTGATGCCCACACCTGTGGTGATGACGCCACCGATGAACCACATCGACACCAGAATAGAGGTCCAGCCCTCGATGGTGTTGCCTATGATGTGCTCGTACAGGGCATAGATGATGATGCAGAGGGCCACCAGCGTCATGGTGAGACCCGCAAAGGTGATAAACTTAAGCGGACCTGTTGAGAACGAGGTGATGCCGTCGATAGAGAAGCTGAGCATCTTGCGCAACGGATATTTTGACTCGCCAGCGGTGCGCGCCGTGCGATCGTAATAAACAAAGCCTTCGTTGAAGCCCAGCTGGCGCACAATGCCACGTAAGAACATGTTGCGCTCGGGATACTGCATGAGGGCTTCGAGGGCGCGGTGCGACATGAGACGGAAGTCGGCATGGTTGTATAGCATATTGCGGTCGGCCATCTGCATAACGCGGTAGAAGCCTAAGGCGGTGACGCGCTTAAACCATGTGTCGGTCTTGCGCTCCTTGCGCACACCATACACAATGTCGGTGCCCTGAAGCCACTGCTCGGTCATGCTGAGAATGGTGTCGGGGTTGTCTTGCAGGTCGGCATCAATCGACACGGCAGCATCGCACAGCGGCAGCGCCTGTTCCATGCCCGCCCACAGCGCGTTTTGATGACCCACGTTGTGTGCCAACTTCAGTCCGGCCACAAAAGCGTAACGTGCGGCGGCCTCGCTGATGAGGTGCCAGGTGGCATCGCGGCTGCCATCATCGACCAGCAGCAAGGTGGTGTCGACATGATGTGTTTCGTTCAACTGTTCAACCAGCGTGGTGAGGCGTTGCAGTGTCCAGGGCAGCACCTCTTCCTCGTTGTAACAGGGGATGATGATAAAAAGGCGTTTGTTCATATCGTGCAATGTGATATAGGGTTATGTGTGGGTTATGAGGTGAAATTTTTTCTCACAGGATACCATGCGGCCACCCATCCCACAACGAGCACGGTGACGAGCACTATAAACACGTCGCCATAATGCACGCTCACGGGGTAGGCGTTCACCACAAAGGTGCCGCTGCTCTCGCCCATCGACACCAGTCCGAACTGCTGTTGCAGCCAGCATAGCAGCAAGCCTAACAAGATGCCTACGATGGCGCCAATGGCCGATATCATGCGGCCTTCGAACAGGAAGATGCGGGCAATGGTGCGGTTGTCGGCTCCCAGGTTGCGCAGGGTTTGCACATCGGCCTTCTTGTCGATGATAAGCATTGACAACGACCCGATGATGTTGAAGCACGCCACCAAGAGGATGAAGGTGAGGAAGAGGTAGGCCAGCACCTTTTCTATCTGCATGATGCGGAAGGTGTCGGCCTGCTGCTCAAAGCGGTCGAGCACACGGAAACGGCCCTCTGAAACCTGCTGCATACGTTGCTTCACGGCGTCGAGGTCGGCGCCAGGTTTCAGCTTCAGCTTCAGCGATGTTACCATGCCTTGCATCTGGAAGATGCGGCGGGCAAAGCCTATCGAGGTGATGAGGTAGTCGCGGTCGTACTTGGCCTGATTGACCGAGAACACCACGCCGGGCGATAGCAGCGAGTCGGCCACAAAGCCGTCGGCATCGCTGGCCATATCAATGAGCTGACCCTCGCGCTGGGGGGCAAAGATGGTGAGAAAGCCATCCCACTGTGCTCCGAGGTCGAGGGTTTGGGCCAAGCGTATGCCGGGCACACCATATTGTAGGTTGGCGGCCTGAAGGCAAAACTCGCCCTGCCCATATAAAATGCTGTTGATATGGGTGAGCTGTGCAAAATTGTCGTCGACACCCATCACGTTTACCATGGCTTGGCGCCCGTTATAGTAGGCCAGGGCTTGATCGGTGACACACTCGGTGGCCACCAGCACCTCGGGCATGGCTTTGATGGTGGTGAGGGCGGGGTCGTCGGCAGGGGCCGACTTGCCACGGGTGGGCACTACCTCTATCTGTGGGTCGAAATTGGTGAAGAACGACGCCACCAGGTCGTGAAAGCCGTTGAACACGCTGAGCACGATGACCAGTGCCATGGTGGCTACGGCCACGCCCACCATAGAGATGCCTGATATGATGTTGATGGCGTTGGTGCTCTTCTTCGAAAACAGGTAGCGACGCGCTATGAAGAAAGGAAAATTCATGCTCACTATATGTGTTTCACTATATGTGTTTCACTGAATGTGTTGTTCGTTTTGCAAGATGTTTTCCGTAGCAGGGCTATTTCTTCAGCAGGTTGTCGATGCGTTCGATGTAGTCGAGCGAGTCGTCGATGAAGAAACGCAGCTCGGGGATGATGCGCAACTGGTTATGCACGCGGGTGCCCAACTCGTAACGTATGGTTTTCTCGCTGGCGTTGATGTTTTTCATCAGCTCGTCGCCACGCTCTGAAGGGAAGATGCTGAGGTAGGCGGTGCAGATGCTGAGGTCGGGCGACACGCGACACTTGGTAACGCTCACCATCACACCGTGCATCATACGGGTTTGTTGCTGGAATATTAAGCTCAGCTCTTTCTGAAGCAAGCGAGCTATGCGGTTTTGTCTTGTTTCTTGCATATTGTTTGTTGTTTTTTATTATTTTTTTTATTGATGATAAGCCTGTATAGGCCTTTCTAAGCCTTTCTAAGCCTTGGGTGACTAAGCCTTTATGGGCCTTTCTAAGCCTTTCTAAGCCTTGGGTGACTAAGCCTTTCCTCTTACTGTTTCCATCGCCACAGCTTCACCAATATTTTTCCTACGGGTGATGCTACTCGGGTGAGCGAGTTGAAGTGGATGTTCTTGCCTGCCACAATAAGCATTACGGCGCCCAAGATGAGCAAGATGCCGATGACGAGGCGAACGGTGAGCAGCTCGCCAAAGAGGGCTACGCTGATAACCACGGCGGTGACGGGCTCGAGGGCTCCGATGATGGCGGTGGGCGTAGAACCAATGTCGTGAACGGCTACCACCATGAGCACCAACGACATAACGGTGGGCAGCAAGCCCAGCATGAAGGCTAAGCCCCACTGCTGGGGGGTGTGCAACAGTTGCAGCTGTGTGACTGGCTGGAACAGCGATGTTACCACAACGGTGAGGGCTGCAAAGATGAGCACGTATAGGGTGAGCTTGATGCTCGACATGCGCAGCGTCGACTTGTTGACGATGATGATATACAGCGCATAGGTGAGCGACGACACCATAACCAGGGCCACACCATTGGGGTTGAGCACGCTGCCATCGTCGCCACGATATAGCAGGGCGATGCCTACCAGCGACAGGGCAATGCTAACCACCGTTGCCACGGTGATGCGCTCGTGAAAGCACACGGCCATGATGATGGCTACCATGACGGGATAGACGAAGAGCAACGTTGAGGCGATGCCTGCACTGATGAGGTAGAAGCTGAAAAACAGCGACAACGACGACGAGGCAAACAGTATGCCCAGACCAGCTAATATCATCAACTCGCGCCCACTAACGGCGAAACTCTTGCGCTGCACCAGCATGAGCACGGCCAGCATGAGCACAGCGGTGGTAAAGCGATAAAACAATACCGAACAGGCGTTGATGCCATCGGCATACAGGGGTAGCGCCCCTAAGGGGTTTGTGCCGTAGCACACAGCGGCAATGATGCCGCAGAGGGTTCCTCTTAATTTTGCGTTCATTACTTTTTTAAAGGTGACTAAGCCTTTCTAAGCCTTTATAGGCCTTTCTAAGCCTGGGGGACTAAGCCTTACTGGGCCAAGCCTTTATAGGCCTTTCTAAGCCTGGGGGACTGAGCCTTACTAAGCCCTTCTAAGCCTTTTTGTATCTTTTCACTCGTTCGTCGTCAATCACACCTTTCCAGTTGAGGCCGTAGGCGAAGGGCAGACCCTCTTTGGTGATAATCTTTACGCCCGACTGTGGTGCGTAGCCCAGCACTACTTACAATTCAACGTGTGTTACGTTTATCTTTTCGTGCAAGAATATCTGTGCGCTTTCGGCAAAGCGGTCTTCGCTCTCGGTGGTGAGGTAGTGGCACTGGCCACCGCGCGTAATGTTGGCCTCGATGTCGGGGTGGCGCTGTAGATAGCTGTTGAGGCTATCGGCCACATAGGTGCCTTGGGGCATTACACGCACACCGTCGGGCACATTTCGCACAATGCTGTTCATAAGCAGCGGATAGTGGGTGCAGCCAAGGATGATGGTGTCGATCAGTGGGTCGCGACGCATGAGTTGGTCGATGCGCTTCTTCACAAAATAGTCGGCACCGGGGCTGTCGGCCTCGTTGGCCTCGACAATGGCGGCCCACAGGGGGCATGGCTGTCCTGTAACCTTAATATCGGGGAAGAGCTTGCCTATCTCCATTTCGTAACTGTTTGAACGGATGGTGCCCTCGGTGGCGAGGATGCCCACATGACGTGAGTGTGTGAGCTGGCCGATGCTCTCGGCTGTGGGGCGAATGATGCCCAGCACACGTCGTGAGGGGTCCCAGTCAGGCAGGTCGCGCTGCTGTATGCTGCGCAACGCCTTGGCCGACGCCGTGTTGCACCCTATCACCACAAGGTGGCAACCCATGGCGAAGAGCTTGAGCACTGCCTGACGCGTAAACTGATATACCACCTCGAAGGAGCGCGATCCGTAGGGGGCGCGGGCGTTGTCGCCGAGGTATAGATAGTCGTATTGCGGCAAGAGCTGGCGTATGCCGTGCAGGATGGTGAGTCCGCCGTAGCCAGAGTCGAAGACGCCGATGGGGCCTGGTGCTTGTGGTAATGTCATGGTGCTGTGTTTTTTATCTACGCTTTTTTAGCAAGTCGATAAGGGTGTCGGTGATGTCGACACTCATGGCGGGGTTTACATAAGGGCATGCGTCGGAGCCCGTGTTCAGCACGAAGGCCAGCTGCATGTCTTTTGCTACCTGTTGCAGCAGTTCGTTTATCTGCTCGCGCAAGGGTGCCATAGCGTCGGCCTCGGCCTGAGCCAGCAGTCGGCGTGCTTCAGCCTTGAAGGCGATGTTCTTCTCCATCATGTCTTGCAGTTCGGCCTGACGCTTGTGAAGGATAGAGGGCACGAGGTCGCGCTGCTGGTCGAGAAAACTTTCATACTTGATGTTGAAGTCGTCTTCTGAACGCTTCATCTCGCGGTTGTATTTCTGACGTAGCGCGGTGAGTGAGCGTTGTGCCATAGCATATTCGGGCATGGCGTGCAGCACCGAGTCGGTGTTGACAAATCCGTAGCGGAACACGAAGGTTTGTGCCGTGGTGTGGGTGCTCTGCGTGTCTTGTGTGGCGGTGTTAGCGCTGGCGTTCTGGCTGGCAGCGTTGGCGTTGAGTGTGTTGATTACTTGCTGCAACGTCTCGGTTTGTGCCGTCATGGGCAGTGCGCATGAGGCGAGGGCCAACAGCATGAGTATGTTCTTTTTCATGATGCGTAGGGGTTTTGTGGGTTATTATACAAAAACGTGCCGGAGGGCGCTGGACTCTTCGGCACGTTATATGTCGTGTGGCAAGGAGCCGTTACCGACAAGTGCTTTACTTTTTCTTGGCGGTGCTGGGCTTGTTCAGTTCGGCTTTCACCTCAGCGGTAACATCCTTGCTCAGGGTCTCGCTAACGTAGGGGATGCCCATCTGTGTGTCCATGATGTAAACATAGCCACCTGCTTTGCCTACTGCCTGGATAGCGTTGACGAGGCGCTGTGTGATGGGAGCCATCTTCTCTTGCTGAGCCTTCTGCAGAGCCTGTGAGTTGTCTTGGTAAGCCTGCTGAATTTTCTGCTGCAGATCCATGAGCGTTTGCTCGGTCTCCTTCTGCTTGGTCTCGTTCATGGTCGACTTGCTCTTATCATACTCTTGTGCTTTGCGCTGGAGCTCGTCCTGCATAGCCTTCAGGTCGTTTTCATACTGCTTGGCAGTAGCTTCTATCTCGCCACGAACTTTGATAAACTCAGGCATTGATGCCATTACTTCCTGTGCGTTGATGTGTCCGAATTTCTGCTGTGCGAATGTTGCCAGAGGGGCAAACAGCATCAGCATCATAAAAAGTTTTTTCATTTTGTATATTTTTTTTATTGTTATTATTTCTTTTTTGGGGGGCCTTGCTAAGCCAGAGGATGATAAGCCTCACTAAGCCTTGCTAAGCCTTTCTAAGCCGAGGGGACTGGAGGAGAACAGGAGGGTGAAAGCTCACGAGAGCGGCAAAGCAATAGGATTTTTCACTTTTCACTCTTCACTTTTCACTCTACTCTTCCCTTTTCCCTTAATTATATCCCAGCTTTTGCAGCACCTCGTTAGAGATGTCTATCTTGGGAGAGCCGTAGATGATGCCAGCGGCTTCAGAGGCGCGGTCGAGCACCAGCGAATAGCCACGCAGTTCGGCAATTTCTTTTACGGTGTTGTATATCTCGTCTTGTATGGGCGACATGAGGCTTTCGCGCTTCTTGAAGAGCTCGCCCTCGGGGCCGAAGTATTTGCGTTTCAGGTCAGAGGCATCTTTCTCTTTCTTCATGATGGCCTCTTGTCGTGCCTTCTTTTGTTCTTGCGAGAGAAACACCAGTTCGTTTTGATAGTTTTTATACATTGTGGTGGCCTCGGTGTTGAGGGCCTCGACCTCGGCCTGCCATTTCTTCGATACCTGGTTGAGCTGCTCGTTGGCACGCTCGTAGGCGGGTATGTTTTTGAGGATATACTCCATGTCGAGCAGCGCAAACTTTTGTGCGCTGGCCGTGAGCACTGCCGAAACAGCGATGACGGCTAAAAGAAGAAATCGTTTCATACTCTGTTTGTTTGTTGAGGCCCACCTCGTGCCGTCCCTTTATGAGAGGCGGCGTGGGGGAGGGGCTGTTTGTTAGAATTCTTGTCCAAGGATGAAGTGGAAGTTGCTTCCACCCTTTGTTCCAAACACCTTGTCGAAGCCGTAGGCCCAGTCGATACCCATCATACCCACCATGGGGAGGAAGATGCGCACGCCGATACCTGCTGAACGCTTCATGTCGAAGGGGTTAAACTTCTTGGTGTCGTTCCATGCGTTACCAGCCTCGACAAATGAGAGGCCGTAGATGGTGGTGTTGCCCAAGAGGAATGGGTATCGCAGCTCGAGTGTCATGCGGTCGTAGGCGTAGCCCTCGTATCCGTAAGGTGTGAGCGATCCGTTTTCGTAACCACGCAATCCGATGGTTTCTTCGGCATAGCCTGTTGAGTAGCCCGACATACCGTCGCCACCCACATAGTATGTTTCGAAGGGCGACTTCTTATATTTATTGTATGTGCCCAGCAATCCCATCTCGACGCGTGTCATGAGCACGAAGCATTTCTGTCCGCCCGACAGCGCGGTGTAGGTTCTTGCCTTGAACTTCCATTTATGATATTCTACCCAGCGGTATTTCTCTTGCTGTTCGCGCTCGTAGGTGCTCGAGTAGCGGTTGTTGGCCAGGTCCTTATAGTTTTTGTTATCCCACTTTGACCATGGCGGGGTGAGTGTTACCGAGAACAGGAAGTCGGAGCCGCGGCGTGGGAACATCTGGTTGTCGGTAGAGGTACGGCTGAGCGAGATGCTCAGGTTGAGGTTGTTCGAGTTGCCGTTGGTCATAAGGAAGTACTGCCAGTTTTTCAGCATGTATCGTGTGTACGACAGCATGAGCGAGAGCTGGAAGTAGTCGTCGGGCCAGCGCAGACGTTTACCCCATCCTACGTTTACGCCAAACATCTTGACATACTTGTCGGGGTCGTAATAGTTTTCATAGTTATTATAGCTATAATTGCCGTATCCGTACAGATAGTTGTAATAGTTGTTATAATAACCGTTGTTGTAGTAGTTGCTTGACACGTCGGTCTGCTTTGAATAGTAAGCGCCTACTGAGAACTGTATGGGTCGTTTTCCACCAAACCAGTTGGTGCTATACGATGCGTTGTACGACTGGTAGTAGGTACCGTTGGTTTGCACGCCCAGCTGCATTACCTCGCCATCACCGATAGGCATGATGCCACGGTGCTCTTTGTTCTTGTTGAAGAGGTTACGCATAGAGAAGTTGTTGAGCTTCAATCCCACACGTCCTATCACACCTGTCTGTCCCCATCCCAGTGAGAACTCAATCTGGTCGTTCGATTTTTGTTCAAGGTTCCAGTTGATGTCTACGGTACCGTTTTCGGGGTCGGGCTTCACGTCGGGGTTCACCTTTTCAGGGTCGAAGTGTCCCATTGACGCCAACTCGCGTGCCGAACGTTGCAGTGCTTCTTTTGAGAAGAGGTCGCCGGGCTTGGTACGCAGCTCGCGTCGTACCACGTTTTCATACAAGCGGTCGTTACCGTTGATGCGCACGTGGTTGATGTGTGCCTGTGTGCCCTCTTGAATACGCATTTCGAGGTCGATGCTGTCGCCCACGATGTTCACCTCGGTAGGCTGCAGCGAGTAGAAGAGGTAACCGTTGTTCCAGTAGTTGTTGCCCACGGCGTCGTCGTCTTCGGTCAGACGTTTGTTCATGAGCTTCTGGTTATACACGTCGCCCCTCTTCATGCCCAGCACCTGTGCCAGATAGTCGGAGGGATAGATGGTGTTACCCACCCATGTGATGTTGCGCAGGTAGTATTTCTTACCCTCGTCAATCTTTAAATATATGTTTACGTGCTTGTCGTCGGCGTTCCATACGCTGTCTTCAATGATGGTGGCGTCGCGGTAGCCATATTCGTTATACTTGTCGATAAGGTTCTGCTTATCTGTCTTCCAGCGCTCGGGTGTAAACTTCTTGGCTTTCAAGAAGGTGCTGAGCTTTCCTGCCTCGTGTGTTTTTGAGAAGGCACCTTTGCGGAACAGTCCGCCCTTGATTTTCAGGTTCGACAGCTCTTTGTTGCCTTCAAGGATGATGCGGCGCACGCGCATTTTTTGCTTCTTGTCGATAATCACGTCAAGGATAACCTGGTTTTTGTTCGACACGTCGTCGCGCTGATTAATTTGTATGTCGGCGTTCTTGAAGCCCTTGTCGTCGAAGTATTTTTTAGCCAAGATTTTGGCGCGGTCGATCATGTTTGGGGTGATCTGTGCACCCTTCAGCAGGCCCAACTTCTCTTCCATGTCAGTGCGTTCCGACTTTTTCAGGCCGATGTAGTTGATGGTAGAAACACGCGGACGAAGGCGCAAGAAGATGTGCAGATACACCTTATTGCCCCCGACGATAGAGTCGGCCGAGATAGAGACGTCAGAGAAGAGTCCGTATTTCCAGTAGTGCTTTACGGCTTCGGTAATCTCGTTGCCAGGCAGCGTGATGGTCTGTCCGATGGTGAGTCCTGAGATGCCAGTAAGCATATAGTCTTCATAGCCTTCGGCACCCGACACGTTCAGGCCTGCAAGGGTGAGCGTGCGTGGTGTTCCAGCATACGATATGTCGGGGTAGGTGACTTTGTCTTGCGCTGTCATGCCGACGCAGCAGAGCAGCGCCACAAATGCAGCCAACAGTTTGTGTATGTTCATCGTTGTGTTTATATTTTTCTTATCGCTTTTTCTCTTTTACACTTTTTTTCCTTCGCTTATCACGCTTTGCTTTTAGCGCTTCACGCTTTGCTTTTCGTGCTTTGCTTTTTGCTTTTAGTGCTTCATGCTTCGTTCTCTACCTGCTCTTCGGTTTTTCCGAAGCGGCGCTGGCGCTGCTGGTAGCAGCTGATAGCCTTTTGCAGGTCGGCCTCGGCAAAGTCGGGCCAGAAGGTGTCGCAGAAGTATAGCTCGCTATAAGCTATCTGCCAGAGCAAATAGTTGGATATGCGCAGCTCGCCACCGGTGCGTATCAGCAGGTCGGGGTCGGGCATGAAGGTGGTTTGCATATTGTTTGTGAGCGTTTCTTCGTTGATGCTATCGATGTTGAGCTCGCCGTCTTTCACCTGTTGCGCTATACGTCGGGTGGCCTCGGTTATCTCCCATCGTGCCGAATAGCTCAGTGCTACCACCATGGTCATGGCATCGTTATTGGCGGTGTGTGCCATGGTTTCGTTCAGCTTCTCTTGCACGGCCTGTGGCAGGCGCGCGATGTCGCCGATGACGCGAAAGCGCACATTATTCTTCATGAATATCTCGTCTTCGAGCGATGATAGCACCAGTGCCATGAGCGCTGCCACCTCGTCGGCTGGTCGGTTCCAGTTTTCGGTCGAGAAGGTGTATAGGGTGAGATATTTCACGCCCAGACGTGTACACTCAGAGGTGATGCGTCTTACCGTTTCTACGCCAGCCTGATGCCCGTAGCTGCGTGGTTGCCCTTTGGCTGTGGCCCATCGTCCATTTCCGTCCATGATGATGGCTATGTGGGCCGGTATGTTGTTCATATCGATAGCGTCGTGCATAGATATCGTTGTTATTATCGTTTTTATTCGTCGGCGTTGTGGCACGTTCTGCATTTAGGCATGAAGCTGTAGGTGAGCGACAGCTGAAGGGCCGAGTAGCAGTCGGTGTTTTTAAACAGTCCTGAACTGGGAATGTTGTAGGGGTCGGTAGCGCCATCGAGGTTATCGCTCAGCGAGAAGTGTATGGCCCATTCAAGGCCCACGTTCAGGCGGGGTGCCACCTTATATTTTATGCCCAGTCCGATGGGTACGTTGGCGGTAAACACGCTTTTTGCGCCCTCGTTAGCCTTTGAGGCGAAGGTGGCGCCGAGGCCTCCGAAGATGAAGGGTGTGAGGCGTTTTGCCCCGCGATAGTCGCGCCCTGTGCCGTAAGGCCAGAAGTTGTATTCGTAGGTGAGGCTCATGTCGGTCACGCCACAACTGAAGGTGTAGGGTTTTCCGTCGTAGGCAGGATAATAGGTTGATGCGTTGTCGCTGCCCCCACTTATCTTGCCATATTGCACCGCCAGCCTAAAGCCCATGAAGGGGTTGATGATGCGTCGGAGCATGACCGATGCCATAGGCTTCATGCCCGAGGCGATGCTGCCATTGAAGTCGCCCTGATACGCCATCATGCCCACGCCCCCGCCTATCTCCATGCGGTATTGGTCGTCGGTCTGTGCTTGTGCTGTGCCCAGGCATAGCACCATGCACACGGTTGCTATGATGCGTGTGTAGAGCATTATTTGTTTTTGTCGTCGCGCCATTCAAAGATGTCTTGGCGTTTGGCCCATCCCAGCCTGTTCAGGCGTCCGCGCCATACCTGTCCGCTGTTTCCGCATACCAGCCACACATAGTTGTTGGCATCGATGGTGAAGGCCAGGGCGTCGTCGCTGCTTTGGAAGCCGGTGGGCACGGTTACCACGGTGTCTTCTTGCCAGGTAAGGCCCTTGTCAGTGCTGTTCCAGAACATCTTGTGTGCTTCTTTCTTGCAAGCGCCCAGTCCTTTCCCGCCGAAGGCTACGAGGCCGAGGTCGCTGTTTGCCATCTGCAGGTGTGCCAGGCGTGGCAAGCGATATTTAGCTTGCGAGCCAGCGCCATAGTAGCAAATCCAGGGCTGAGTATTGTCATTGGGGTCAATCACCTTTGTCCACACCACGTTTGCGGTGTCGGCGCTATATGTGTTAATGTCGCGGCTACCCTGCATGATAAGTCGGTAGCTGTCTTTGTTTGTTATCAGAGCCTGTGTGGCGCTGCTTATGTTTAGGCTGGGCAGGTAGGCTGCCTCGTTAGCGTCAATATCTTCTTTTGTCCAGGTTTGTCCGTTGTCGGCCGAGCTATTCAGGGCACCCTCGGCGTCATAGGCCACCAGTAGCTTAGTGCTGGCTGCCACCAGCTGCTTTTGTGTGGTAGCAGTCCAGGTCCAACTTTTCCCGTCGGTGGTGGCGTAGAGATAGCCGCCTGAGATGAACAGGGCATTCTCGCCATCGGTCATCAGGTTCTGATAAGCGTTGGCATCGAGTGTGGCGGGTGTGGTTTGGCTCCAGTTTGAGCCATCGGCCGAGGTGTAGAGGCGTGTGGCGGTGCCGTCGGTGCCAGCCAGCACCAACTGGTTATTAGGCAGTGCCACCATGCGCATATCTTTCAGTGCGCTGATGCCCACCTCGGTGGTGTTGTTATTGAGCTTTGTCCACACAAATTTGTCGCCATCTTCCTTGTGCACGTTCAGCGTCACCTTATATCTATGATTTGAAAGGGTAGAGTTAGAGTAAACAATCAGTTCGCGCGGCTTGGTATAGTCGACGCTATCGGTAGACGAGAAAATGCGTGTGGTATCGCTGTCAACGTTCTTGATGCCCACCATTCCCGAGTTGCGTGTGCTTGCTGTGGCCAGCACTTTGGTAATGTTGCAACCCAAGGGCAGCGAGTCGGCATTGAAGATGCGTCCACCCAGGTGGTCGATGGTCATCTTCACCGAGCTGAAGTCAACGCTCTTCACATACGAGCTATCGCGCAGCCCATCTTTGGTTTTGCAAAAGAACGTTTGGTTGATGTTTCCCAATGTAAAAGCGGTAATGGCTGCATCGTCGTCGTACACGAAATCGTTGTCTGAATTGAGGCATGAGGTGCACAAAACAGCACTTGCCAAGAGCATTACAATAGAGAATATGTTTCTTTTCATCATTCTGTCGTCGTTGTTTTTAGGTGCAAATTTAGTCAGAATTCCGCAAATAGCGGTCGTTTTGTCATTTTATTATGCAAATTAAAGCAGAAAAGTATTATTTTTAAGTTTGTTTAGTGTTTAATGTATTGAACCTAATGGCTATATACGCCTATGGGCATAAAAAAAGGACGACACGATCACTCGCGCCGGCCTTCCAAAGAATAATGTTAACGCACGTTGGTATTTACAAGAGCGAAAACGCTCAGGAGGGTTACGATTGCAACACCTACCAACACTGCGGATGTTTCAAAGTCTAATAACATAATCTTTACCTTAAATCTATCAAACTACTAACCTAATGAAAAAACGTTGTATTCTCACGAACACATTGCAAAGTTAATGTATCGATATTAAAAATAATGTGTGAAATTAATAGTTTTTTGTGTGAAAAAGTTATTAATTGATTTATATCAGTTTCAATGGATATCACATTTTGCTTTGCGCACATGCGTGGTAATTGTGCAAGAAAGGGGCTGAGGCAAAAAGTGTGAGGAGGGGTGTGGAAAAAGGGGCGTGGCGGTGTATAGCGGTGTATAAGATGTGTATGTATAACGATGCGTGGAGGTGTATGGCGGCGTATAACGCAAAAGAGGCAGCCACTCTTTCGAGCTGCTGCCTCTTTTTACGAATGTTGTCCTAGGCGGATTCGAACCACCACAAACAGAACCAAAACCTGTTGTGCTACCATTACACCATAGGACAAACATATCGTTGTGTTAGGTATGAACCGCTGTTTAGCGACCCTCCTTCGCACAATTCGACTGCAAAGGTAATGCTTTTTCTGGGATTACCAAAATTTTTTGCGGTTTTTTCTTGTTTATGGGGGGTATGGGGGTATAGGTCATATAGGTCATATAGGTCTTATGGGACCTATAAGCTTTGCTGGCCTTGCTGGCGCTATAGCCCTCCTTTTTCTATCACGCCTCTGGCTTTCTGGTTCCCATTCTTGCCTCCACCACGTTCACCACGTAGTCGCCCAGTTTTTCGCACTCGCTAATCATGTCCATATACATGGTGCCGATGGCGTAGTCGTATTTGTGGTCGTTTACGTCGTTAATGTTTTGGCTCTTCAGCTGGTTGCGATAGTTGTTAATTTCGTTTTCAATGTTAAACGAGCGGTTTGCATCGCAGTTTTCGCGGCGGCCTGTGAGCAGCACGTTCATCTGTGTGAGCGAGTCGTCGGTCAACTCAAACATTTGGTGCAGGTGCTCGTATTGCTGTTCAGTGAAGTCTTCTTTGCCTTTCATCTTGCGGTTGATGGTGCGTGCAATGTTGTAACAGCTGTCTCCAATGCTCTCTATCTCGCTAATCTCGCGCAACATAGCACGTATCTTAGCTTTTGTTTCGTCAGAGAGGTGTGCATCGCTCACATCGTTCAGATAGTTGGCAATCTCAATCTCCATGTTATCGCTAATGCTCTCATACTTTTCAATGCGAGCGTATAGCTTTGTGAAGGCAGCATCGTCTTTCACGCCCAGCAGTTCGCGCACCATGGTAAACATGCGCTGTATGCGCTCGGCAAACGACTGTATCTCTTTTTGAGCCTCCAGCACCGAGAGCTCGGGGGTTTTCATGATGCTGTTGCCCCCGATGTAGCGCAGGCGGAAGTCGTCTTCCTCGTCTTTGGTGCGTGGCTTGATGAGGTAGCACACCAAGCGCTCCATTTGTGGGATAAACCATATCAGTATGCAGGTGTTGCACACGTTAAAGCAGGTGTGGAAGGCGGCCAGCACTACCGATAGGCGTGCAACGTCGATATGGTTGGCATGAGGGTCGACACCCACAAATCCGCACACCATGTCGATGAAGGGGTAGAAGCCACACAGCACCCACAACACGCCAAACACGTTGAAGGTGAGGTGAGCCATGGCGGCGCGTCGAGCCTGAGTGTTGGCGCCCATGGCTGCGATGTTAGAGGTGATGGTGGTGCCAATATTCTCGCCCAGCACCAGCGCTATACCCATATATATGGGCAGCACACCGTTCGAGCACAGCACCATGGTGATGGCCATGAGGGCTGCCGACGACTGCATACAGAAGGTGAGCACCGTGCCTATGCCGAGGAACGAGAAGATGGTGATATAACTGTCTTTGTTAAACGACGCAAAGAAGTCGATAACAGCTTGGTTATGGCTGAGGTCCATTTCCTTGCCCGTGGCGCCGAGGGTGGAAATAGCGAAAAACATAAAAGCTACGCCAAAGAGGAAATCGCCTATGTAGCGGTGCTTACGTGTATAGATGAGCAGCAGGGCGATGAAGAATGCCGGGAACACAAGGTCCGCCATATTAAACGAGAAGCCCAGCGTCATGATCCATGCTGTAAACGTGGTGCCAATGTTGGCGCCCATAATTACAGAGATGGCTTGTGCCAATGTGAGCAGTCCGGCGTTCACAAACGATACGGTCATTACCGTCGTAGCTGTCGACGACTGCACGGAGGCCGTTACAAACATACCGGTCAGCAGACCAGTGAAGCGGTTGGTGGTCATGGCTCCAAGGATATGGCGCAGCTGCGAGCCCGCCATCTTCTGTAACGCTTCGCTCATGATCTTCATGCCATAGATAAGAAGCGCTAATGAGCCAATAATCTTAAAAAATATCCAAATCGACATATTTTTGTTTAATTTGTTTCTTCTTCGTAAGTGCTTGTCGAAAATAAGGTGTATCTTTACAACCGCAACCCGAGGGTTGCCTTCAGCACGCCTTCGTCTATTGGTTGCCTATACATTTATACATTATTATATATATACTAACACTGTAAATACGTCAACGCAATGAAACAGATAATACAAATTCGCTGCAAAAATAATAAAAAAACTTTAAATGTAGAAATTGGAAGCACACTTTCTGATGTTTTTGCAAAATTAAATTTTGAGATGCCTTACGGCCCCATTAGTGCCAAGGTAAACAATAAGGTAGAGGGTATGAACTTTCGCCTCTATCACAACAAAGACATCGAGTTTTTAGATATGTATTCGTCGTCGGGGTCGCGTGCCTACACCCGTTCGCTGTTCTTTGTGCTGTGCAAGGCTGTGCACGACCTGTATCCTGAGGGCAGCGTGGTGATCGACATTCCGGTGTCGAACGGCTACTATTGCGACCTGCAGATAGGGCAGCCTGTTACCGCTGACGTGTGCAACCGTCTGCGCCAGCGCATGCACGACATTATCAGTGCCGCCATACCCATACGCCGCCACGAGGCACCTACCGAGCAGGTTATCAGCATGTTTCAGAAGTTGGGCACCCACTCAAAGGTAGAGTTGTTGCGCACCACGGGTCGCCTCTATACGGTGTATTATGATATTGATGGGTATGTCGACTATTTTTACGGCACGTTGCTCACCAACACATCGCAGCTATACCTCTTTGGCCTCGAACCTTATTATGATGGCTTGCTGCTGCGCATACCGTCGCCACAAAACCCCGCCGTGCTGGGCGAGATGGTGCGACAAGACAAGATGTTCGACATCTTTAAGGAGCACCACCGCTGGCAAGACATCTTGGGCATGGGCACCGTGGGCATGTTTAACGCGGCCGTGAAGGCGGGCCATGCTAACGACATTATCAACGTGTCAGAGGCGCTGCAAGAGAAGAAGATAGCGCACATAGCCGAACAGATAGCCGACCGCAAGGGCGTGAAGATGGTGCTCATTGCTGGCCCCTCGTCGTCGGGCAAGACCACTACGTGCAAACGTCTTAGCATACAGCTGCTTACCTGTGGCATACGCCCTGTACCCATCTCGCTCGACGACTATTTTGTTGACCGCCACAAGACACCCCTCGACGCCAAGGGCGACTACGACTATGAGCACCTGCACGCCCTGAACCTGCCGCTCTTGAACAGTCAGCTCGAGGCGCTGTTCCGTGGCGACGAGGTAGAGCTGCCGCGCTACAACTTTGCCGAAGGGCGTTCAGAGAAGAGTGGGCACCGCCTGCGCTTGCAGCCTAACGATGTGCTGGTGGTTGAGGGCATTCATGCCTTGAACCCCGAGCTCACGGCACAAATTCCTGACGAGCAGAAGTTTCGTGTGTATGCCTCGGCGCTTACCACCATCTTGCTCGACTCGCACAACTATATCCCCACCACCGATAACCGCCTGTTGCGCCGCATCATACGCGACTATAAATATCGTGGCTGCTCGGCCGAAGACACCATACGGCGCTGGCCCAGCGTGCGTGCTGGCGAGAATAAATGGATATTTCCGTATCAAGAAAATGCTGATGTGATGTTTAACACGGCCATGTTGTACGAGTTGGCGGCCATTAAGAAGCAGGCCGAGCCTATTCTTGAAAATGTGCCCGAGAATAGCGACACCTATGCCGAGGCTTACCGTCTGCGCAAGTTCTTGCGCTACTTCTCGTCTATCGACTACGACACGTTGCCGCCCACCTCGCTCTTACGCGAATTTCTTGGTGGAAGCTCGTTTACATATTAAAAGAAATGAGAAGGGGGTCTACTTAAAAGAAATTAGAACGGCACTACCGAGTTGAAGGTCAGCGGTTTGCCGCTTATGGGGTGCGTGAAACAAAGCTGGGCTGCGTGCAAACACAGCCTCTTGCTTGGCGTGGGCGCTATGCCTCTGCCATACAGTGGGTCGCCAGAGATGGGGCATCCCAGCCCATCGGGGTGCGCACAGTGCACCCTTAGCTGGTGTGTGCGCCCTGTTAGCGGCCATAAACTAATGTGTTGCTGCCCGTTCTCGATATGCCCTAATGCAAAGTGGCTGACAGCCGTTTTGCCGTTAATAGGATCAACCACCTGTAATGGTCGGTTGTAGGGATCGGGCCTGAGAGGCAGACTGATGCACTGCTTTTGCCAGTCGACGGCAGCCCCATGCTGTTGCACCACGCCACTTAGCAGCGCCTCGTAACGTTTCTTCACCGTGCGCTCTAAAAACTGTTGTTGCAGTGCGCGCTGTGCCGCTTGGGTGCGAGCAAACACCAGCAGTCCGCTGGTATCCATGTCGAGGCGGTGCACCACGGCTGTTACCTCAGCAGGTATGTTAAACTGTTGGCGTACAAACTGTTCGGCTGACAGCCGGTTTTCATCTTTCCCCGGCACGCTTAGCATGCCTGCAGGCTTGTCTATCACCACAATGCTATCATCGGCATACAGCACGGTGGGCATATCGTGGGTGCGCTCGGCCGATCGGTCGGGCTCTACGTCCAGTCCTTGCAGCATAAACGGTAGTATGGGTCGGCACTTGCTCTGACAGGCAGGATAATAATGCCCTGGCTGCCGTAGGTAGTCGTATGAGGGTGGCCCCCACCAAAATTCGGCTATGGCCAGCGGCTGCAGCCCATGCTTATAGGCATATTGCAGCAGTTTGGGTGCGCAGCAGTCGCCAGCGCCAGCTGGTGGCAGTTGGCCCGTTTCTTCGGCAAAGAGGTCGAGCAGCGTGCGTGTTTCGCCCCGCGCGTTGCACACCTTGTATTGCGTAAAGAGCCATTGCTGCAAGGCTTCGCTCTCGCGTCGGCGGTCGTCGCGCAAGGTTTTTAGTTGGTCTTCATATTCAGAAAGCGCCTGTCTGGCAACCATCGTGTTGTCAGACAGGCGTTTTTTTATGCGGCGCAGTTCGGCCTTGTCATATTGGCTCTCGCGCACCATCTCTTGCAGTTCGGCCTCGCTCAGTGCGGTGCCCGCCAGCTCGGCCTCCTGTCGGCGCTCGTTGCGCTGGGCTTTGCGGCGCTGCATGGCCTTGCGAGCGGCACACAGCAGTGCCTCGGCATCGTGCTCAACGGTGGCCAGTGTGGCTTGCGCCTGGCGGTATGCCTCGCTCTGCTCGGTACTGGCTATCAGGTGGTTAAGGTGCGATATATGTCGCTCGTTCACCTTAAAATGGCCATCGGGCTGCTGTGCGTCGAACACGGGCGGCACAAACCACGGCCAGTTGTTTCGGCCCGAGAGCAACCCCGAATAGGCAGCCACAAAGCCTCGCTCGCCAGTGGCGGTGCGCACCACCAGCACCCCAAACATCTTGCCTTGGCGTTCCAGGGCCATGAGCTGGGGTGTGGTGTCGAGATAGTGTTGTACGGCGGCCGCCGCCTCGGTGCACAGGCTGTGCGGTGTGTAACAGAACGGGTTGTTCATGCGCACGGGGTCGGGCACAGCGGGGTGGTGCAATGGGTGTAGGCGGTCGTCAATCATATTTTTTACTTCTGGCTCTCAATAACAGGCATGATGGGTGTGCCGATGCAGGCGTTGGGCTGCTGAATGTTCAGCAGAGCGCATACGGTGGGAGCCATATCGGTGATGTGGGTGCGCTGTTTGGTTGAGCCATGACCTATGTGCCATCCCATGAACAGCAAGGGTATGTGAGCGTCGTATGGGTTCCATGCGCCGTGTGTGGTGCCTTTATAGTCGGGACCCACCTTCCATGAGAAGACTTGTGGGTTTGTTATCACCATGATTTGTCCTGTGCGGGTGCGGTGATAGCCATTGATGGTCATCTCGCGCAGCACCTCAGGCATTGATGTGGTGGCGGCCTTGTCGAGATCTACCACGAAGGCCAGCTCATTGTTCTCCTTCAGTATGTCGACGATAGCATCTTTCACAGCCTGGAAGTCGAGGTTGTTAGCCTTTACAAAGTCGCGGTTTACGTAGATGTAGAAGCCCGAGGTGTCGAGAATATACTTGCCCTCAACGCCAAACTTCTTAGCCAGACGCTCTTCTACACGTTTCATTTCGGCAGCGCTATCCCATCCGTCGGCGGGCACGCCATGAGCCTTCATCAGGTTGGGGTTGTGTGCGCCACCGTGGTCGGCGGTCAGCACCACGAGATAGTTGCCTTTGCCCACCTCTTGGTCAAGGGTGGTAAGGAAGTGTGCCAGCGCCTTATCGGTTTGCATATACACGTTATAGTTGTCTTCGCCACGAGTGCCTACGGCATGGCCTATGGCGTCGGTGCTTGAGATGCTCACGCACAGCATATCGGTAACCTCGTCTTTACCCATCTGCTCGTTCTTTACGGCAGCCTCGGCCAGACTAAAGGTTTGTGTGGCGCCCTCGGGCAGCATGATAAGGTTGGTGCCGGGCTTAATCTTGCTGTTTTTGTTGAACGCAACCATCCAGTTGGGCAACTTATCCATATAATATGAGCTGGTGATGAAGCGGCCCGTCTTCTGGTCATACCAGTAGGCGGCATCGGCGCAGTGGCCAGCGGGCAGAATTGAGGCACGGTCTTTGATAGAGACGCCTATCACCTTGCTCTTGAAGTCGGTAGCCACCTTCAGCTCGTCGCCAATGGTGGTAGCCAGCAGGTTGTGGGGTGAACGCTCGCCAACGCTACCTTCTGATCCTACGTTCTTCACGCTGTGGTCTTCGCACGACGACACTTTCTTGCCATTGATATAAAAGTCGTTGCCAGTAATGCCGTGCAGGGCGGGCACCGAGCCAGTATAGTTGCTGCTGTGTCCGATGGCGGTAACGGTGGGCAGATAGTTAATCATCTGGTTGTCGCAGCTGAAGCCTTCGTTCATCAAACGCTTGAAGCCGCCCTCGCCAAACTGGTTATAATAATAGGTGAGATAGTCCCAACGCATCTGGTCGATGATGATGCCCACCACCAGCTTTGGGCGCTGCACTTGTGCTCCTGCCACCAATGCGATGAAACAGAAGAGCACGGTAAGAAAATGCTTTTTCATTTGTTCTCTTGTTTTTGGTTTCTGTTTTTTAGTATAATGTTTTATCTGTTCTTAATGTTGTGTGATGTTTTGGCGATGTTGTCAAGCCAAGGCAAAGTTACAAATAATAATTGTAATATGTTGGTAACAAGTTTGACGATATGTGTTTTTTACCTTTTTTATGTAATTATGGTTTCTTTACAGTGCCCACCTTACGGCCCATAGGGGCACGTTTGTCATCCAGTCTTGTTCTCTGTATCCTGACATTGAAAAGCGTAGGCCATGCAATGTAGGATTGTCGATAGTAAACTGTCGTAACGATTTAGCCCTTAAATTTTCTTCGGCTTTCACCTCTATTGGAATAATGCTGGTGTTGTGTTGCACCACGAAATCTATTTCCAGCGTAGAGTTGTCATTACTATAATAATATATAAAGGTGTGAGGAAGGCTCTTTAACTGTTGCAACACATAGTTTTCGGTAAATGCACCCTTGTATTCTTCAAACACATTGTTGCCAATAAGCATTTGTTGCGGAGGTGTTTCAGAGAGGGAACCCAGCAGGCCACTGTCAAGCAAAAACAGCTTAAACGCCGACATATCTTCATAAAATTTTAGTGGCAATGCGGGCTTATTCACGCGATGCACTTTATACACCAGTCCGGCGTCGATAAGCCATTGTATGGCAATTTCAAAATCGTTGGCACGTGCTCCTTTTTTTAGTGCACCATAGATAAACTTTTTATTGTCGCGAGCCAACTGTGATGGTATCGAGTTCCATACCATATTGATGCGCTGCACCTGTTGCAAGGGCGCATGCTTTGACATATCGTTACGATAGGCGGTTATAATTTTATTGTGTATAGCGCGCACCTCCCATATATCTCCACGCTCAATATACGCCTTTACGGCTTCGGGCATGCCTCCCACAAAATAATATTGGCGTAACAGTTCGGTCAGCATCTGCTGCATTGACGACAAACAGGCCCAATCTCTTTCGCCCAACAGTTGTAGTAGTTGGCTCTTGCCCATCGCACAAAGAAACTCTTCAAAATCCATCGGATACATATACAGCATATCCACTTTTCCTACAGGAAACGAGGTGCCCTCATGCAGCGTTATTCCGAGCAGCGAGCCTGCCACCGCAACATGATATTCGGGAGCTTTCTCGCAAAAATATTTCAATGCTGCCAAACCACGTGGTATCTCTTGTATCTCGTCAAGGATAATAAGGGTGGTTGATGGCTGAATACTAACGCCCGATATGGCGCTCAAACTGCGAATGATGCGTTGTATGTCGTAATCAACAAACATCTCTTTCATGTCATCGTTGTCGTCGCAGTTAATATATACAACATCCTTGTATTCTTGTTTTCCAAATTCTTTCAAGATATATGTTTTGCCTACCTGACGCGTCCCCTGCAATATCAAAGGCTTACGGTGTAATGAGGCCTTCCAAGCGCACAAACTTGTATAGATAGAACGTTTCATTGCTGTATTTCTTTCGTTTATAGATGTTTACGTGGCAAAGATACACTTTTCTAGGGGAACTTGCAAGCATTTTCAACACTTTTCTAGGGGAACTTTTCCATGTTTCCTACATTTTTCTAGGGGAACTTGCCCCAAAAGCCCCACCCCCGCGCCCTTATGGAGGGGAGTGAATAGCCTTGCTAACTATAGTAGGATGGTGGCCTCCGTGCCCCATCCTCCAGCACCCAACGTAATCTATCCTCTAGCACCCCAACATAATCTATCTTCCATCATAAAAAATATTAATAAACTGTGGGTTGCTGGAGGACGGGGCACGGAGACCACCGTCCTACTATGATTAGCAAAGCTTCGTAGTATTTTGGGATGGCAAATTAAAATCCCCTGTTCGCCCACACAAGGGCGAAAACGCTGTTGCGTGATAAAAAGATGGGGGTTTTGTTTTGTGTTGTCGTCAAAAAGTCGTAATTTTGGCCAAAAGGTTTTCCGATTGTAAACGCAAGTAAAAGCATTACTACTATGAACGAAAAGGATAAAAAGATTACACAAGAAAACTTTGAGTCGACCTATGAGGACGAGATAGAAGTGGCTCGCATCGATAAGTTTGTGTGCGATGAAATGGCCCGCCAGATACACCGTTATATCAAGGCCATGAAGGGCAGCAAGCATATCATGTTGAAGTTTGAAGAGAGCATAGCCCCCCTGTCGGTGGCTGAGAAAGAAGAGGTGATAGCCAAATATATCGACTTGAACCGCAAGGCCATCAGTGGTCTCGACTTTAAGATAGTGTTGGCGCGCGCTATGGCCAACTATTGCGACACCTTTGCCTATCTTGTGCATTTGGTGAACGACAAGCGCCGCATGGTGTTTTACCTTAACCGTATAAAAGACAAATACTTACAGTTTCATGAGGTGTTTGAAGAAAACGGCCACTTTGGCATGAAAGACTATAAGGGGCGCGTGCTCATTACGCCGCGTTACGACTTCTTGCGCACCTGTTACGTGTATGTTGACGACCTAAAGTCGCTGCCAGTCATCGCACAGAAAGAGGGCAAGATGGGATTGATTATGCCCGACGGTTTCGATACCGTGGTGGCCGACTTCCTGTACGACGACATTTCTCTGCGCGACGAGTATCCTTACTTTGAGGCTGTGAAAGAGGGCCAAGAGGGATACATCGACAGTGAGGGCCGTTTTATAGGCAAGGTTCAGCAGTAAACACTCTTACGTTTGTAAAAACTGAAAGCTCAACAACACTGAACAACAAAACAACAACAAGAACAACATTGTTTCCTATTATCATTATTGAAACATGTTGTTCTTGTTGTTGTTTTATTGTTCTATGTTGTTGTATTGTTGTTTTATGTTGTTGCTTTGTTGTTCTATGTTGTTTGAAATATCCTCAACGTAAATTTATTGTTATTATCGTTAATATCGCTGTTATTATTATTTGTTTTTGAGCTTCAACCCCTTACATCTCTTCATGCAGCAACGCTACGAGTCGACGCATACCCTCGCTGGCACCCGCCTTGATGTGCGTAACGCCATGCAGATGGCTGCCCGTCATGGGGTCGGGGTCGATGAGGTAGAGGGGTGTGCCGCGCCGTGCATATTGCACCAGTCCGGCCGCGGGATATACGTTGAGCGATGTGCCAATGATAACCAGCGCGTCGGCCTGCATCACGGCCTCGGCAGCCACCGATATCATGGGCACGCTCTCGCCAAAGAACACGATGAAGGGCCTGAGCAGCGACCCATCGCCCGCCTTGGTGCCTGGCGCTACGGTGCAGTGGTCGGGGGCGAGCTCTTGCTGATAGCGTGGGTCGTCGGGGTCTCGGCTCGAGCACACCTTGCTCAGTTCGCCATGCAGGTGTATCACGTGGCTGCTGCCCGCCTTTTCGTGCAGGTTATCAACATTTTGTGTGATAACCGTTACGCTATATTCTTTTTCCAGCGCTTTTATTAGTTTGTGCCCCTCGTTGGGCTGTGCGGCATACAGCTTGGTGCGCAGCATGTTATAGAAGCGAGTCACCAGGTCGGGGTCGGCCAGCCATCCTTCGTGTGTGGCCACTTGTTCTACGGGGTAGTTTTCCCACAACCCATCGTTTCCGCGGAAGGTTTTAAAACCACTTTCTACCGACATTCCGGCTCCTGTAAGAAACACTAAATTCTTCATTTTACGTTCTCCTCCTATTTTCGTGTTTACATGTATAATGGTTTGCACCTCTTGGGCTTAGCAAAGCCAAAAACGTGCTAAACTATGCAAAAATAATGTTTTTTCTATACATAAGGTGGCATTGTTCAGGAAAATTCAGTATTTTTGCACCGTTTTTGAAGATACACAATAATATTATAACATATAAATAGAAGACATGGACAAATTAAGTTACGCTTTGGGTCTGGGCATTGGTCATCAGCTGTCGCAGATGGGTGCCGAGAACCTCAACATCGACGATTTCGCACAAGCCATTAAAGACGTGATAGCAGGAAATGAGCCGAAGGTGAGCAACACCGAAGCGCAAACCATCGTACAAGAGTTCTTCCAGAAGCAGGAAGAGAAACAGCGTGCTGCTGCCGCCGAGCGCTTTAAGGGCACACGCGAGGAAGGCGAGAAGTATCTTGCCGAGAACGCAAAGAAAGACGGCGTGGTAACCCTGCCCAGCGGCCTGCAATATCAGGTGCTGAAAGAGGGCAACGGCCGCAAGCCGAAGGCTACCGACACCGTGAAGTGTCACTATGAGGGCATGCTGGTTGACGGCACCATGTTTGATAGCTCAATACAGCGTGGCGAGCCCACCGAGTTCCCCCTGAACGGTGTTATTCGTGGCTGGACCGAGGGCCTGCAGCTCATGCAAGAGGGCGCTAAGTATCGCTTCTTCATTCCCTACCACCTGGGTTATGGCGAGCAGGGCGCTGGTGCTGCTATTCCTCCCTTCGCAGCCCTCATCTTCGATGTAGAGCTTATCGAAGTAAAGTAAAAACAATAAACTGAAAATTTTATTACACAAATAATCACAATGAAGAAATTATTTTTCGCAGTTGCTATGGCTGCAATGATTGCTGGCATCACATCGTGCGGCAATTCTACCCCCAAACCTTCGCTTAAAAACGATGTCGACACCCTGAGCTATGCTATGGGTCTGGCTCAGACACAGGGTCTGAGAGAGTATCTGGTACAGATGGACGTTGACACCGCATATATCGACGCCTTTGTAAAGGGCCTGAACGACGGCGCCAACGCTGGCGACGACAAGAAGAAGGCTGCCTACTTCCTCGGCATCAACATCGGTCAGCAGATTTCTAACCGTATGGTGAAGGGCATCAACCACGAGATCTTTGGCGAAGATTCTACCAAGACCATCTCGCTGAAAAACTTTATGGCTGGCTTCATCACTGGCGCCACAAACAAGAAAGGCCTCATGACTGTTGAGCAGGCTGGACAGCTGGCTCAGAAGAAGATGATGGATATCAAGGCCAAGAACATGGAAAAGACGTATGGCGACAACAAGAAGGCTGGCGAAAAATTTATGCAGGAAAACGCTAAGAAGCCCGGCGTAAAGACTCTGCCCAGCGGCGTGCAGTATAAGGTTATTAAAGAGGGCACTGGCGCTCTGCCTAAAGACACCTCAATGGTGACCGTAAACTATGAGGGTCGCACCATCGATGGCAAGGTGTTTGATAGCAGCTACAAGCGCAATCAGCCCGCCGAGATGCGCGCTAACCAGGTAATCAAGGGTTGGACCGAGGCTTTGGTTCGCATGCCTGCAGGCTCTGTATGGGAGGTTTACATTCCTCAGAACCTGGCTTACGGCGAGCGCGAGGCTGGCGAAATTAAGCCCTTCTCGGCTCTGATTTTCAAGATTGAACTGCTCAAAGTAAAATAAGTTTTTAAGTTGACCCGTGACGAGCTGACCAGTTGCTACCAAAGGTTATCAATAAATGTATTGAACCCTGAAAGCAACAAAGCAAGCAGCTTGTCAACTCGTCACTCGTCAACTCGTCAACTATAAAAATAGTGGCATCGGGAGCAGGCGCAACGCCAGCCACGGTGCCACTTTCGTTTTAAAACAAATACACACAGATAAGATGAAAAAGATAATCTTGCTCGCCGCCCTCGTCGTGGCAAGCACAGCGCTCTATGCAGCGCCTTCAAAAAAGAAGAAAAAAGAGGTTGCTGCCGCAAAGGTAGAAAAACCCGTTGAACTGATCTCGGCCTCTGACTCGCTGAGCTATGCCGCAGGAAAATTTATGTCGCGCGGACTGCTTGAATATCTGCAGCGCAACCTGCAGGTAGACACCGCTTACTTGGCCGACTTTATCACTGGTTTCCGCGAGGCAATGGAGAAAACTGGCGACCCCAAATATACCGCTATGAACGCAGGACGCACCATCGCACAGCAGGTTGACAAGCAAATGCTGCCCACCGTGCTGAAGCAGTTTGAGGGCACCGAGCACACCATCGACGCACGTCTGCTGCACGAGGGCTTCCTCTCGGGCGTATTGGCCGACACCACCATCATGACCGAGCCACACGCCGTAACCTTGTTTAAAACCACCAGCGAGGCCGACGAAAAGAAGAAAAACGAGGCTTACAAAACCGCTAACGAGGCTTGGCTGAACGAAAACAAAACAAAAGATGGCGTTAAGACACTGCCCAGCGGACTGCAATATAAGGTGCTGACCACAGGCAATGGCAAGGTGGCCAAGGCCGACGATATGGTGACCGTGAAATATGAGGGCAAACTGATTGACGGCACCGTGTTTGACAGCAGCTATAAACGTAACCCGCAAACCACCGAGTTCCGCCCTAACCAGGTAATAAAGGGCTGGACCGAGGCGCTGTGCATGATGCCCGAAGGCAGCAAGTGGGAACTGTATATACCGCAAGAACTGGGCTACGGAGCACGTGGCGCAGGTCAGCAAATAAAGCCTTTCTCTACCCTTATCTTCACGGTTGAGGTGGTAAAGGTGCAAGAGGCTGAGAAGAAGGAAGAGGCCGCTGAAAAGGCTACCCCCGCCGCTCCAGCTAAGAAATCGGCTGCCAAGAAGTCTGCTAAGAAAAAGGTGGTGAGAAAGAAATAATCCGTGCCCCAGCACCCAAAAGCCCCACCCCCGC
>OHEU01000268.1_pt1 | contig 33712 bp, 29 predicted proteins | sample 1567341 | NCBI WGS metagenome assembly OHEU01 (sample SAMEA3879524, study PRJEB24766) | human gut metagenome | biome: human-associated habitat; feature: feces | place: USA | collected 1985/1987 | reverse complement strand
CCTTCTCACCAGAAGTACCGGAAGCCTCGAGAGGACGGGTAGGAGTATTCATCCAGATATCGACACCAGATACCAAGCGACGGGCAAGCTGCATATCGTAGTCCTCGAGGAAGATAATCTTGCCGAGGAACTCTGGACGCTGGCTGATTTCAAAGATCTTCTTGATAAGTCCATGTCCGGCACCGTCGGCGGGGTGAGCCTTACCAGAGAAGAAGAACAGCACTGGATGCTCGGGGTCGTTAACAATCTTGCTGAGGCGATCCAGGTCGGTGAAGAGCAGGTGGGCGCGCTTGTAAGTAGCAAAACGACGGCAGAAGCCAATCATCAGCGCGTTGGGGTTGATGCGCTCAAGCAGGGATACCACGCGAGCAGGGTCGCCCTGGTTGCGAAGCCATGTCTGGGTAAACTTCTCACGGATATAGGTAATGAGCTTCTTCTTGAGAGCCATACGGGTCTCCCAGATTTCATCGTCTGGAACGTTGTAGATACCATGCCAGATAGACTCATTGCTCTGGTCGCTCATGAACGACTCGTCGAAATACTTGTCATATACCTTACGCCACTCGGTAGCTGTCCATGATGGGAAGTGAACGCCATTGGTAACATAGCCCACTGAGTTTTCCTCTGCAAAATATCCCTTCCACAAGGGCTGGAACATCTGCTGGCTAACCCAGCCATGGAGCTTGCTCACGCCATTGATACCCTGGGAGGTGTTGCAAGCGAATGTTGACATACAGAAACGCTCACTGTGGTCATCTGGATTCTGACGACCCATGCCGATAAACTCATCCCAGCTGATGCCGAGACGTGAAGGATAGCCGCCCATGTACTTGCCAAACAGAGACTCATCGAAATAGTCGTGACCGGCAGGCACAGGAGTGTGAACGGTATAGAGTGAAGAAGCCTTAACCAGCTCCATAGCCTGGTTGAAGGTAAGGCCATTGTCAACATAGTCGCAGAGACGCTGCAGATTGCACAGGGCAGCGTGGCCCTCATTGCAGTGATAGATGTCCTTGGTAATTCCGAGCTTCTTCAGAGTAAGGATACCTCCAATACCCAGCAGGATTTCCTGCTTCAGACGGTTCTCCCAGTCGCCGCCATACAGTGAATGGGTGATAGGACGGTCAAACTCAGAGTTCATATCATTGTCGGTATCGAGCAGATAGAGCTTGATACGGCCAACGTTTACCTGCCAAACATAAGCATGTACCTGATAGTTCATATAGGGTACATCTACCACAACAGGGTTGCCATCCTTGTCCAGAACGCGCTCAATAGGAAGAGAATTGAAGTTCTGGGCGTCGTATTTGGCAATCTGCTGGCCGTCCATACTCAGACTCTGAGTGAAGTAGCCGAAGCGATAGAGGAAACCGACTGCACAGAGGTCAACATTACTGTCAGAAGCCTCCTTGAGGTAGTCACCAGCCAGCATACCGAGACCACCGGAGTAAATCTTGAGCACCTGGTTGAGACCATATTCCATACAGAAATAAGCTACAGAAGGACGATTGGCATCGGGCTTGACGTTCATGTAGGTCGTAAACTTCGCATATACATCCTTGATTTTCTTCATCAGCTTTGTATCGTTCACGATTTCGACCTTGCGATCATAGCTTAATCTCTCCAGAAGAAGCACTGGGTTGTGTCCAACTTCCTCATAGAGCTTTTCATCGAGACACTTGAACATGTTACGTGCCTCGTAGTTCCAGCCCCACCACATGTTGTGAGCGAGCTCATCCAGACATTTTAATTTTTCTGGCAATCTTGATTTGATTGTCAACTCCTTCCATTTCGGTTCGTTGACATAATCTGACTTTATCTTCATATATGTAATTAATTAATATTACCTTATTAATATATATTATCTCTTTGCAGACTTGGAGAGTGCGATGTCGTAGGCTTCTTTGTAGTATGCGATGAATTTGCTCCACAATGCCTTCTTGGAGAGGCGCACTGCCGCATCGCGGCATGTCTTTACCTCGTCGGGAGACATGGCTGCAAACTCTCTAATGGTCTCGCACAGCTCATCGGCCACATTATTATAATTATAGTCGGTACGATGTACAACCTTGACGCCATCTCTGAGTTCGCTGTCTGCCCCCTTTACCTGGTTGGCCCACAGTCCGAAGCCTGCCAAATCGGTAGTGATACAAGGCACATGGAAAGCGATGGCCTCAAGCGGGGTATAGCCCCAAGGCTCGTAGTATGAGGGATAGACACAGAGGTCATTGCCGAGCACTACGTCATAGTATGGCATATCGACGATGCCGTCGTCCCCAGTAAGATAACAAGGGATGAATATCACTTTGACCTTGTTATCGAGACGGTTGTGCATGTCGAGATAGTTCATCATGCCGAGCACCTTGTCGTCATTGGCATTGTGCAGCCAATGGGTGACTCTCGGATTGTCGAGAGGCGTATCAAAAGTCTTGCCTTGCTCCATCAGCGCGAGGCGTTCCTGCAAGTCCTGACGACCCACGCCTACCCAGCCCGGCACTTCGATGAAGGCGAGCACATTGCGGTTGAGCCTGTCATTGTGACGCAGACGGTTGAGCGAGTCGATGAAGACATCGATGCCCTTGTTGCGGAACTCATAACGGCCGCTTGTCGACACGATTACGGTGTCGTCGTCCAGGCTGGTACCCATCAGCGCGTTGGCCATGTTCAGGAGCTTGGCTCTTGCCAACTTCCTCTTGCGGGTAAACGCAGCGCCCTTGGGCACAAAGTCGTTTTCAAATCCATTGGGCAGAACTACATCTACAGGTTTGTCCAGCAACTCCTTGCACTCCAGAGCGGTAATGTCGCTCACCGTAGTGAAGCAATCAACGTTGTGGGCAGTACGCAATTCGATGGAATGTTTGGACTGCATATTGAGTTCATCAGCCATCTGATTGCAATTGTAAGCGTCGAGATACTGATAGAGCGGCTTGTTGTTGCCGGCGATGCTTCGACCTATACTTGTGGCATGGGTGGTGAATATAGTGGCTATCTCGGGCACCTTGTTCTTGACATACAGCAGACCGAGGCCAGTCATCCACTCATTGCCATGATATACCACGCGACGGTTGCCATTGAGGTAGTAACGATAGAAGCTCTCTACCACTCGGCCGGCTGCATAGGAGAACATCGAGGCTTCGTCGTAATCGCCATAGGCATGCAGACTGTCCACCTGATAGTGTTCCCACAACCAAGTGTATATATCATTCTTCTGAGCGAAGAATGGTTTGAAGTCAACTAAGATTGCTATAGGATTTCCGGGTACATTCCATCTACCCACGCGTAAAGCCAATTCTTTCTCCTGATTAACCCAATCGATGTAAAGCCGCTTGTCTTCTGTAAAATAGGGAGTTTCCTCTCCAAAATCAGGACCTATAAAAATGAGATTGTCACCGAGTTCTTTCTGTAGTGTGAGTGCACGCGACGAGAGTACTGTGTAGATACCGCCAACCTTATTGCAAACCTCCCAACTCGACTCAAATATATATTCCGGAAACAATAATGTTCTCTTCATAACTATTTATAATACGACGCAAAGGTAATCTAAAAATCGCAGAATAAGAAATTTATGTGTTAAAATCTTCAAATATAGGCACGTTTCTTGATTTGGAATTGCTAACTTTGCCCCTGAAAAGAGCAAAAACCATCTTTGGAAGTAACGAAATGAAAAAAACATACACCATCATTATCTTGCTTTTGGCAGCGCTAAACTCTATTGCGCAGTCAACCAAGAACTTCAGCGGAAAGTTTGTCAACGTAGAGTTGGGGATATACCTGGTAATAGATTTTTACCAAAACAATGTGGTCGTGCCCAACCAGGAAATATTCGGTGCCATGCCGGGCTTTCTGGGCGACTACAAAGACGGCCACAAATGGCTCATTACAGACGCCCGGACCAGCCACAGCGACACCGCAGCCCAGCTCGACATGGTCAACGACTATGGAAGCGAAGACCTGAAGGCAGAGCTGGTCATCGGCAAGGACGGCATCTGCACCCTGAAGCAGCTCAAGGGAAGCGCGCTGAAGGTGGCACGCAACCGCAAGTGGGTGAAGCTGCCCAAGCAGATCGTGTTCAAGAGAAAATAGGGTTGCATCGTTTATCTGCAAGCCACCACCCCACTCTCTGTATACAAATATAAAATAGGTATAAGAGACGCGCGCCTCTCCACAAGTCACGCTCTTGTGAATGGCAGCCGCGTGGGCGATACCACCCATAGCCCTCATCTGCCTACGATACGGCATTGCGCAGATTGCCAAGCGCGAATTCAGCAAATCGCAGTTTGCAATGATGGTTACAAGTCATGAATTCACCAAATCGCGCTTCAAAATCTTATTAAAAGCCATCGCGGACAATTTCGCCGCTTCGCCCTTCATATAATTTGCGACAAGTAGATTATTATGAAGGAGCATCGTGGCGGCAAGGACGATTTACAATGATTTGGCTGCAATGATATCGGTCGAAACGTTGTCGGTTACAGAGAAAATGATTACCTTTGTAACTAAGGAGATAACTGCAACACTTATGAAGGATTGTTTTACATTCAAGCAGTTTGTGGTCAAGCACGACATGTGCGCCATGAAAGTTGGCACCGATGGCGTGCTGTTGGGCAGTTGGGCCGACGGCGGCGCCAGAATCTTGGACATCGGCACAGGCACAGGTCTCATCGCCCTGATGATGGCCCAGCGCTTTGACGGTGCACATATCGACGGTATCGACATCGCCCCCAAGGCTTGCCAGCAGGCTCGGGGCAATGTCGCCGACAGTCGTTTTGCCTCAAGAATCAATGTATATCACAGCGATGTGTCATCATTTGAACCACCACAACAATATGACAGCATCGTGTGCAACCCTCCCTTCTTTTCAGAGTCACTGAAATGCCCCGACGAGCAACGCTCCATGGCACGCCACACCGACTCGCTGCTTCCCCAAGACCTCTTCCGGCATGCCTATAGACTACTTGCCCCCGACGGATTGCTGTCGATAATCATCCCCACCGACCAGTCGGCCGTCTTCCTGCAGGAAAGCAGCATCGCAGGGTTCTTCATCCACAAGAAAACACTAATCAAGACGACAGAGAAAAAAACTGCCAAACGCATGTTGGTTACGTTTGGCAAACATCAGACCGGCTCCTATCAGGAGGAATGTCACGTCCTCATGGAGGGAGGTGACCGTTCTGCTTGGTATAAGGCACTAACAGAAGATTTTTACCTATAAAAACATCTGTCAGATATTCAGTTTGCGTTGCAGTACTTTGCTGAGCGCCAGCACATGGCGTCCCTGCTTCGACAAGTCATCACGCACGATATTTATCTCATTGAATATCTGAGCTGCAGCGCTCTGGAAGGCATTAGGCTTGCGCTTGCTTCGGTCGGCATAAGGGTTCACGACAATATTGATGCCCTCCTCCTGAAGCGTAACCTCAACGTCGGCGTCGGTCATGACAGGGTCGCCGTCGAAATGTATCATCCCGGGCTTGGAGCGGTGTATATGCAGATGCTTGGTTCTGAACGTCTTGATTTTGGAGCTCTGGTCGAGCGTCTTATTGAACATGTCAATGCTTATCTGGGGCGCTTCGAGCAGGTCGAATGGCTCCATGATGATTACATCCATCAGTCCGTCGCTCATGGATGCCTGTGGCGCGATATAGCAGTTGTTGCCATACTGCGACGCATTGGCACAAGAGACCAGAAAAGCCTTATAAGTAGCAGTTCCGTTTTCATCACAGATCTCATAAGTCTCTGGCTGGTATTTCAATCCTTCCTCCAGAACTTTCTGTACATAGGTAATGGGGCCCCGCTTGCCTGCTTCGGCAAACTTATGGCTGATACAAGCATCGAAACCCATACCACAAGTACAGAAGAAGGGGTAACCGTTGATGATACCATAATCAAGCGGATGTATCTGACACAGATTGATGATCTCAAGCGCCTTGCGGATATTGATGGGTATCATCAGGTGACGCGCAAGACCATTGCCTGAACCACAGGGTATAATGCCCAAAGCCGTATGGGAATGTACGATGGCGCGACCTACCTCATTGACGGTCCCATCGCCACCAACAGCCACGCAGACATCAACCCCATCAGCGACAGCCTGCCTTGCCAGTTGCTCGGCATGACCCGCATACTCGGTAACGCGAATCTGACAATCAAACTTGCTGCTGTCTATATATTTGTCGATTAACGGCGCAATGCCATCCTTACTCGTAGTACCCGAAATAGGGTTCATTATGAATAATACTTTCAACTTCATAAATGAATCTTTAACTGCAAAAGTACAAAAAAGCTTTCCATATTTCTTCACAAACGGTATTATTTTTATCAAAAAGAGTTATTTCTTATCACATTTCGCTCTTTTATAAGTTTTTTTTGTACCTTTGCAAAAAATTTGACTAATAACGAGAGTTTAAAATGGGACAATTACAAGAAAGGTATAAGAATTACCGAGAGCCACAGAAGTATATGGCTGCAGGAGTGTATCCATATTTCCGTGCAATAACCAGCAAACAGGGTCCAGAAGTAGAAATGGACGGCCACAAGGTATTGATGTTTGGCTCAAACGCCTATACAGGTCTTACCGGTGACGAGAGAGTTATCGAGGCCGCCCACAAAGCGCTTGATAAATACGGATCCGGATGCGCCGGTAGCCGTTTTCTGAATGGTACTCTTGACATTCACGTACAATTAGAAAAAGAACTCGCCGAGTTTGAACATAAAGACGACGCTCTATGCTTTGCCACAGGTTTCTCAGTCAACGCTGGTGTTATCGCAATGGTGGTAGGCCGTGGAGATTATATTATCTGTGACGACCGCGACCACGCAAGTATCGTTGACGGCCGCCGTCTGTCATTTGCCACTCAGCTCCACTACAAGCACAACGACATGGAAGATCTGGAGCGCGTGCTTCAGAAACTGCCCAAGGAGGCCATCAAGCTCATCGTAGTCGATGGCGTCTTCTCTATGGAAGGTGATTTGGCCAAGCTGCCCGAAATCGTAGAACTCAAGCATAAATACAACTGTTCGCTCATGGTAGACGAGGCACACGGCCTTGGCGTATTCGGCAAGCAGGGACGCGGAGTCTGCGACCACTTCGGTCTGACCGACGAGGTAGACCTCATCATGGGCACATTCTCGAAGAGCCTTGCATCGATTGGCGGCTTCATTGCCGGCGATGCAGACACCATCAACTTCCTGCGCCACAGCTGCCGCACTTATATCTTCAGTGCCAGCGACACTCCCGCCGCTACCGCTGCTGCTCTCGAGGCTCTGCACATCCTTCAGGAGGAGCCCTCGCGCCTGGAGCACCTTTGGGATGTGACCAACTATGCTCTGAAGCGCTTCAAGGAAGAAGGCTTTGAAATCGGAGATACTGAAAGTCCTATCATACCTCTCTATGTAAGAGACATCGAGAAGACCTTTATGGTTACCAAGCTGGCCTTTGACAACGGTGTGTTCATCAACCCCGTTATCCCACCAGCCTGCGCTCCACAGGATACGCTGGTAAGATTTGCCCTTATGGCATCTCACACCCAAGAACAGGTTGAGCGCGGTGTTCAGATATTGAAGAAAGCATTCAAAGAACTTGAGATAATCAAGTAACAATAATGACAAACAATCGGAATAAGCTGATAGAACGACGTTCTGTCAGCTTATTTCTTTTCAAGATAAAGAGAGTCACGATTATTTGTTCGTTTCAATTATTATTACTAACTTTGCTGCGTAAATATACATATTATAATAAAGTATAAGTTATGCTTACATTAAAACTTATCAGTGAAGAAACCGAGCGCGTGGTGCGCGGGTTGGAAAAGAAACACTTCAAAGGTGCTCGTGAAGCCATCGAGAAGGTACTGGAGTACGACAAGCTGCGTCGTGAAACCCAGCAGAAATTAGACAACAACAAGCAACAACAGAACCTGCTGTCCAAGCAGATAGGCCAGTTGATGAAAGACGGCAAGAAAGACGAGGCCAATTCGACCAAGGAACAAGTTGCCGAGCTCAAATGTACCGACAAGGCTCTGCAAGAGATTATGGAAAAGGCACAGCAGGATATGACAGACATACTGCTCACCATCCCTAACATTCCCAACGACGACGTGCCCGAAGGCAAGGATGCTGCAGACAACGTGGTAGTCAAAGAAGGCGGCATCATGCCCGAACTTCCCGAAGACGCTCCATGCCACTGGGATTTGCTCAAGAAATATAATCTGGTTGATTTTGACCTCGGCGTCAAGATTACCGGCGCCGGTTTCCCTCTCTACATCGGCAAGATGGCACGTTTCCAACGCGCTCTCGAGGCTTACTTCCTCGACGAGGCCCGCAAGAGCGGTTATCTGGAGATACAGCCTCCCTACGTAGTAAACGAAGCCAGCGGATATGGTACCGGCCAGCTGCCCGACAAGGAAGGCCAGATGTATCACGCCAATCTGGACAATCTCTATCTCATCCCTACTGCTGAAGTTCCTGTTACCAACATCTTCAGAGACGAGATACTGGACGAGAAGGACCTGCCCATCAAGCGCTGTGCCTATTCAGCCTGTTTCCGTCGTGAAGCAGGAAGCTATGGCAAGGACGTGAGAGGTCTCAACCGTCTCCACCAGTTTGACAAGGTTGAAATTGTACGCATCGACACTCCCGAACATTCATACCAGAGTCTGAACGAAATGCTCGACCATGTAGAGGGTCTGCTGAAGAAGCTGGAGCTCCCCTATCATATTCTGCGTCTGTGCGGCGGTGACATGAGTTTCACCTCTGCCATCTGCTACGACTTCGAAGTATGGAGCGCTGCCCAAAAGCGTTGGCTTGAGGTTTCGTCAGTATCCAACTTTGAGAGTTATCAGGCCAACCGCCTGCACTGCCGTTTCCGTCGCAATGACACCAAGAAGATAGAAATCTGCCACACACTCAATGGTTCGGCCCTGGCTCTTCCACGTATCGTAGCCGCTATCATTGAGAACAACCAGACACCTGAAGGCATCCGCGTTCCTCGTGTACTGGTACCCTACTGTGGCTTCGAGATGCTCGACGACAAGAATTTCTAATTCCACCTTATTATATATGGGGTAAGGGCGAACAGCCCTTCCCCACTTGTTAACAACAAGAAATCATCATTCCACCATGTTCAAACTTATTTCCAAAAAACAATATTCAGAGAGAGTATTCTGCCTTGAAATAGAAGCGCCGCTTATAGCAAGAAGCTGCAAAGCCGGCAACTTCATCATCATCCGCGTCGACAAGAACAGCGAACGCGTACCCTATACTATCGCCATGTCTGATGCCGACAAAGGAACCCTTACTCTGGTAGTACAGGAAGTAGGTCTCTCTTCTACCAAATTGTGCCGATTGGAACCAGGGGCATATATAGAAGACGTAGTAGGCCCGTTGGGAACTCCATCAAAAATCGAGAACTACGGAACTGTGCTTTGTGCTGGAGGCGGCATTGGAATAGCCGCAATATTACCGATTCTTACCGCGCTGAAAAAAGCCGGTAACCGAGTAGTATCGGTATTGGCCGGTCGCACAAAGGAACTGGTGATAATGGTGGACGAAGTCGCCCAATACTCAGACGAGGTCATCATCATGACCGACGATGGTTCGTGGGGCGAAAAAGGTGTGGTCACCGCAGGTATGGAAAAGGTTATCAAGCGCGAGCATGTCGACAAGGTGCTTGCCATCGGACCTCCCATCATGATGAAGTTCTGTTCCTTGATGGCACAAAAGTACAATATCCCTAACGACGTCTCTCTGAACACGATTATGGTAGACGGAACCGGCATGTGTGGAGCATGCCGACTGACTATTGGCGGAAAGACAAAGTTTGTATGTATCGACGGCCCTGAGTTTGACGGCAACCTTGTAGATTGGGATGAAATGTTCAAGCGTATGGGTACTTTCAAGGCCGTTGAACGCGTGGAGATGGAACACTATGCCGAACACGTAACTATTCCCGTAGCTGAAGAAAAAGAGAGCTGTGATGACAACAACACCAGCAAGAGTAACAATACCGCCGAAACATGCGACCTCACAGACCGCAACGCTGCATGGCGTGAAGAACTGAGAAAGGCGAAGAGTGCCAAAGAACGCAAGGCGATTGCCCGTGTGGTAATGCCCGAACTGGATGCCACCTATCGCGCCACAACACGACTGGAGGAGGTCAACAAAGGCCTCACCAAAGAGATGGCTCTCGTTGAGGCTCAACGCTGTCTGGACTGTGCCAAGCCTGGATGCGTGGAAGGTTGTCCTGTAAGTATCAACATCCCCTCATTCATCAAGAATATAGAGCGCGGCGAATTCCTCGCTGCAGCCAAGGTGCTGAAACAAACCTCGGCTCTGCCCGCCGTATGTGGCCGCGTATGCCCCCAGGAGAAACAGTGTGAAAGCAAATGTATCCATCTCAAGATGAACGAACCGGCTGTGGCCATAGGTTATCTTGAGCGTTTCGCCGCCGATTATGAACGTGAAAGCAATAGCATCGCACTGCCGGATATGGCACCCAAGAACGGCATCAAAGTAGCGGTTGTCGGTTCGGGTCCTGCCGGTCTGAGTTTCGCTGGCGAAATGGCCAAGCACGGCTTTCACGTACATGTATTCGAGGCACTTCACGAAATTGGCGGTGTGCTGAAGTATGGTATTCCCGAATTCCGTTTGCCCAATAAGATTGTCGATGTTGAGATAGACAATCTCCGCAAGATGGGCGTGGAATTCCAAACCGACTGTATTGTAGGCAAGACCATAAGCGTAGAGCAGCTCGAAGAACAGGGATTCAAGGGGATATTCGTCGCTTCAGGCGCAGGATTACCCAACTTCATGAACATCCCTGGCGAAAACTACATCAACATTATGTCATCCAACGAGTATCTGACCCGAGTAAATCTGATGGATGCCGCCAATGAACGGACAGACACCCCCATCAATATCGGCAAGAAAGTGCTGGTAGTAGGCGGCGGAAACACGGCAATGGACTCTTGTCGCACGGCAAAGCGCTTGGGAGCAGATGTTACCCTCGTCTACCGCAGGTCGGAGACAGAGATGCCTGCCCGTCTGGAAGAGGTAAAGCATGCCAAAGAGGAAGGCATCAACTTCCTTACACTCCATAATCCCAAAGAATATCTGGCTGATGAAGAAGGACGCGTGAAGGCTGCCGTACTCGACATCATGAAGCTGGGCGAACCCGACGCAAGCGGAAGAAGAAGCCCTATAGCTACTGGGGAAACACTGACAATAGAATGTGACCAGGTAATTGTGGCTGTGGGCGTATCGCCCAACCCACTTGTACCCAAGTCGATACCCGGCTTGGAACTGGGGCGAAAGAATACCATCGCCGTGAACGAACAGATGCAGAGCAGTCGTCCAGAACTGTATGCTGGCGGCGATATAGTAAGAGGCGGCGCTACCGTTATTCTGGCTATGGGCGACGGGCGTCGCGCTGCCAAGAACATGGCAGAGCGCCTAATCAACATGTCTAACGACAATAAGTAAAGAAAAGATAATGAACGGGTTGTACACCATCATTCTACTTATACTGAGCAACGTATTTATGACATTGGCTTGGTACGGTCATCTGAAAATACAGGAAACCGGCCTCTCACGCGACTGGCCCCTAATTGGAGTTATCGTCTTCTCGTGGTCTATCGCATTCTTGGAATACTGTTGTCAGGTTCCTGCCAATCGCATAGGTTATGATGGCAATGGAGGCCCATTCTCGCTCGTACAGCTCAAGGTGATTCAAGAATGCGTCAGTCTGGTCGTGTTTGCCATTATAGCCAACATCCTCTTCCAAGGCCAGAACTTGCACTGGAACCACATTCTTGCTTTTCTGCTCATTATCTGTGCAGTTTATCTTGTGTTTATGAAATAGTATAACCATTATGAAGAAACTGATTATATTGATGATGCTCATTTCCGCTTGTGTCTCAACACAAGCCCAAAAGCAACGCAGAGTTAAACGGCCGGCTGTCAAGGTGGAGTCAAAGCCATCTCCCGAAGAGAAGTTATACGCATCCATGTTGCCATCAACCGCAAAAATCATGTTTATTGACAGCCTGGTGGTAGACAGAGACTCGTTCCTGACAAAGATTCCTCTCAATAAGGAGTCTGGCGAAATCATGTCTTACAACAAATTCTTCAACAAGGCCAAGAAAACATCAGTAATGATGTCGGTCTATATCAATGAATTTGGAGACCAAGCCTATTATGCGGAAGAAGACACTGTCAGAGGGAATAAGCTCTATCGCTTGGACTGGCTTGGCGAGAAATGGGGCCAACGCACCAAGGTAGAAGGCATCGACTCTGCCTTCCATCAAATCAATTATCCGTTTGTCTTGTCTGACGGTATCACTCTATTCTTCTCGGCAAAGGGAGCCAACAGTGTTGGCGGTTACGATATCTTCACAACTACATTCGACAGCGAAAGTGGCAAATTCTATGAGCCCCAAAATTATGGTTTCCCCTTTAATTCCAGAGCCAATGACTACTTCCTTGCCATCGACGAGTATGACAATATAGGATGGTTGGTAAGCGACCGCAACCAGCCAGAGGGCAAGGTGTGTATCTATACTTTCATTCCACCTACTCTCCGCAAAAGTTTTGAGGAGGATGACTTGACGGAAGATGAGCTCAAGAAGTATGCCAATATCCAAAGCATCGCCGACACATGGAAATTTGGTAACCGCGCAGAAGGGCTGCAAAAGAAGGCCAATCTGCTGGAACGCCAAGCAGCCAAGTCAAGCGACGAGTATTTCTCCTTTGTCATCAATGACAAGCTGGTCTATCATCGCCTGGATAACTTCAGGAGCAAAGCAAACCGCCAGCAATTCCTGATGCTCAACGGACAAAAGGCACTCTATCGCAAAAAGATGGAAGAACTTGACAAGATGAGGCTGAATTATGAAAGTCTCTCGAAAGGACAGAAAGCAAAAGTATCTACTGACATCATCAATAAAGAACAAGAAACAGAGCAACTGCTCAACACAATTACTGAGACAGAAAAGAGAATAAGAAACTCTGAGAACAAACTTATTAACAGATAACTATTATGAAGTATTTTGCTGAATCTGAATTAATTATTAACCCAGATGGTAGCATTTTCCATCTGCACGTTAAGCCAGAACAGCTCGCTGACAAGATTATTCTCGTTGGCGACCCTGGCAGAGTTGCACTTGTTGCCTCTCATTTTGAGACCAAGGAGTGTGAAGTAGAAAGCAGAGAGTTCAAAACCATCACAGGTACATATAAAGGAAAACGTATCACTGTACAAAGCACAGGTATTGGCTGTGACAACATCGATATCGTTGTGAATGAGATGGACGCCTTGGCCAACATTGACTTCAAGACGAGACACGAGAAGGAAACCTTCAAGCAACTCACATTTGTACGTATTGGTACATGCGGCGGTCTCCAGCCATACACACCTGTTGGAACATTTGTTGCCAGCGTGAAAAGCATCGGTTTCGACGGATTGCTCAACTTCTATGCCGGACGTAACGACGTATGCGACCTCAAACTTGAGGAGGCATTTAAGAAGCACATGAATTGGAGTCCGCTTCTCTCAGCGCCCTACGTGATTGATGGTGACAAAGAGTTGGTAGACCGCATTGCAGGCGAAGATATGGTAAGAGGCATCACCATCGCATGTGGCGGTTTCTTCGGCCCCCAGGGTCGTGAATTGAGAATTCCTCTGGCAGACCCTCATCAGAACGAGAAGGTAGAGAGCTTCGTATATGGTGACTTACGTATAACCAATTTTGAAATGGAATCCAGCGCGCTCGCCGGCCTCTCCGCTCTCATGGGCCACAAAGCCATGACTTGCTGTATGGTAATTGCCAACAGAGTGGCCAAGAAAGCTAATGCTAATTACAAGAATTCTATCGACAATCTTATCATAGAAGTACTTGATAGAATTTAGTCTGACCTGACAGACATCTCGTATAAAACGAACAGCGTCATACTATTGTCCTACGTGAGTAACAAGGGACAACGGTATGACGCTGATAGAATATAGCAACACCACCATCGGCGTGGATATATATTAGAGGTACATATACATATATATTATATAGATGATGAACAACGATACTATATGCGCTCTGGCCACACACGCAGGCGGAGCCATCTCACTCATAAGAATCAGCGGTGACAAAGCGATTGACATTGCTGACATGGTCTTTATATCGAGCTCGAAGAAGCCTCTAAAATCTGCACGCCCCAACACCATACATTTCGGCAACATCATAGACTCCAACGGCGAGGTTGTCGATGAAGTCCTTGTTAGTGTATTCCATGCACCCCATTCCTATACAGGAGAAGATTCTATTGAAATCTCATGCCATGGGTCTACGTTCATAGCCGCCACGATTCTCAGAATACTTATTGAAAAAGGCTGTCGCCAAGCTACACCCGGAGAATACACTATGCGCGCTTACCTCAATGGAAAAATGGACCTTAGTCAGGCAGAAGCCGTGGCAGACCTCATTGCGTCTACCAATAAAGCGGCTCATAAAATAGCCATGTCCCAGCTCAAAGGTCACTTCAGCAACGACTTGGCCATACTTCGTGACAAGCTGTTGAAAATCACGTCTCTGCTTGAGCTCGAACTTGATTTCTCCGACCATGAGGAGCTGGAATTTGCTGAGCGGGGCGAATTGCTTGCTTTGGCCGAAAGCATTGAGAACAAGATTGATAGTCTGTGCAAATCATTCGAGAGTGGCAAGGCCATCAAGGAAGGCGTCGCCGTTGCTATCATAGGAAAGACAAACGTTGGCAAGAGCACGTTGCTTAACAGGTTGTTAGGCGAAGATAGAGCCATCGTCAGCGACATCCACGGCACCACTCGCGACGTGATTGAGGACACTACGACTATTAATGGCATCAAGTTCAGGTTTATTGATACCGCCGGTATCCGAACTACAGATGATGCCATTGAACAACTTGGAATTGAACGAACATTCGAGAAACTTAAGCAGGCGACCATCATACTCTGGCTGACCGACAAAGACACCTTTGACGAAGAAGAGCAAACTGCAATCGACGCCATTGATACCAATCAGAAGGTTATCATCGTCCGGAATAAAATTGACCACAACGCCTACACCCTGTCTCCCACTCAAGCCAAAGGCGTATTCCGCCAGATTGGCATCAGTGCCAAGTACGGTACGAATCTGGAAGAACTGAAACAAGCCATATACCAGGCCGCCAACATTCCCGAGATACATGAAAATGACTATCTCGTCACTTCCGCCCGTCATTACTATTCGCTCCGCCAGTCACAAGAAGCATTGCAGAGAGTAATCGAAGGCCTCTCCGCAAATCTTTCAGGCGACCTTATAAGCGAAGACCTACGCCAAGTCCTCTTCCATCTTTCCGAAATCACGGGCAATACCATCACCACTGATGAAGTCCTTGGCAATATCTTCTCTCATTTCTGCATCGGGAAATAAGTCGTGATAAACAACGATTAATATCGACAACGAATGATAGTTAAGGTGCTCAAAATGAGCACCTTTCTTTTTAGCCTTACTATTGGTTATAATCAATGGTAAGGCTTTTTTAGCACCTTTTTGTACCGCTCTTGTACCTCCACTTTTCAAAAGTAATAATTTGAGACTCCATTTTTGGCAAATGAGTGCAAGATTGCCGAGAGTTTTGGACAATGATGGACGATGATATAAGACTATTGAAAATAAACGGAGTAATGACAGACGACTTTTTCTACAATAAATTAAGTAAAAAAGTATAAAAAGCGTACAAATGACAGCAAGCAAAGAAAGAATTCTAAAAATTTGCGAGTATTGTGGGAAGAGCTTCTATGCATCAAAATCCACAACTCGTTATTGCTCCAAGCAATGCAACAGTTATGCCTATAAGGCAGCAAGACGTGAGGAGAAAGTAAAGATGGCTGAGACAATGAGCCACCGAAAAGCTTCCGAGAAATCCATGTCTGAAATCCTCGTGAAAGAATACCTCACTATTCAAGAGGTCGCTATACTTTTGGGACTAAGCAGACAGACCATATACAATATGGTGTATAGTGGTAAGTTGCGAGCATCCAAGATTACTTCTCGTTTATCTTTAATCAGAAAGCGAGATATAGATTATCTTGTTGATAGTTTGCCATACACCACAAAAAAAAGTGCTTCAAAAGAAGCAGTTCATGCAAACCGAGAGCTACCTGTTCCAGAATATTACTCTGCTAAGGAAATTGCAGAAGTCCACAACACTTATGAGACCGCCATCTATGAGATAGTCAAGAAAGTCAAGATTTCAAGAATATCCATACAAGGAAGAGTATATTGGAACAAGAAAGAGGTGGATGATTATTTTGCACACCTGTCTCCAGATCCAACCATCAGTGAATGGATGACTGTTATGGACATTCAACAGAAATATTGTATGACGAAAACAGCCGTATATAGTTTCGTTAGTCACAATGCTATTCCAAGAAAAATGGAAGGTAACAATGTTCTGTATTCCAAGCGTCATGTACAATTGGCAAAAGGTGAATCCGTAGAAGACCAACTTTATTATACAATACCGGAGGTCATGAAGTTGTATGGTTTAAGTCAGGACCAGATTTATAAGCGTATCAAGAAATACGCTATTGAAAAGGTGAAGATTGGCAAGTATATCAAGATTTCCAAGCGAGATTTAGAGAAAGCTATCGGCAAGCCTAAGGTTATTTAGCGGTTATCAAAAGGTTAAGTTGTACCCCATTACGTAACTCTATTATTTTGCAATCGATTTCAAAGATCTCTTAATACGGGATCATATATGAAACATAAGTATCACATTATAAAAAGTAAACATCATGGTAAATACATGTACAAGAGTTTCTCTTCGCCAAAGAGCGATTAAAAACGACCGTATTTCTCTTTATTTGGATTTCTATCCACCAGTACGCAACCCTGAGACTATGCAAATGAGTCGCAGGGAATATTTAGGTATCTACATCTATGCTCATCCAAAGAATGAGATGGAACGTGAGTTTAATACAGATATGCTCAACAAAGCAGAGGCCATCCGTTGTATCAGAACCCAATCACTCATCAATGAAGAATTTGGTTTTTTGGACAAAACACGACAGAAAGCTGATTTTTTGGCATACTTTGAGAAGATGACACATAAGAAAGATGACAAGTGGACATGTGTCTACAAGCATTTCTTCAAATTTGTTCAAGGTCATTGTACATTTGGGGATGTGACAGTGGAACTTTGCAAAAAGTTCAGAGAGTATCTTCTGAATGCAAATCAGTTGAATCGAACAAAACAAAAGGTATCTCTCAACTCTGCAGCAGGTTACTACTCTACTTTCCGTGGTCTCTTAAAAATCGCCTATCGTGACAAGTGGCTGCGTGAGAACATCAATGACTATCTGGACAAGATTGAGCCACAAGATGTTAAGAAGGAGTTTCTTACCCTCGATGAAGTAAAGCAGTTGGCAGCTACTCCTTGCGATATACCTGTACTGAAGTCTGCCTCCCTCTTTGCTTGCCTCACAGGATTGCGAATCAGCGACATCTTAAAATTGCGTTGGGAAGACTTCGAGATAGCTCCCGACCAAGGCTATTGCTTGCGTATTCGTACCCAGAAAACTCAGACCGAGGCAACCTTGCCTATCAGCAACGAGGCATACGAACTATGTGGTGAACCAAGCACGGGTATCGTGTTCAAGGGATTGAAGCGCAGCATGATTAACCATCCCCTTAAAGCATGGTTGAAGAAGGCAGGAATCACCAAGCCATTTTCATTCCATTGCTTCCGGCACTCGTATGCAACAATCCAAATCGCCTTAGGCACAGACATTTACACGGTTTCGAAGATGCTTACCCATAAGAATGTAAGCACAACACAGATATATGCCGACCTCGTGAACGCAAAGAAAAGAGAGACAGCAAATAAGATTTCTCTTAAATAAATCCATTGCATTCATTTCATGGTGCCCGATATTGAAAAAATGTTCAATATCGGGCTTTTTAGTTAAAGGCTCCTAAAAGTTTTACGTGAGTCACGCGTGACTCACGTGTCAGTTTCTGCAGTTTTTCCTATTTTTGCGCCACAAATGATTAATAATACGCAATATGAAACAGTTTAAAAAAGAATTTTTGACACAGCATTTATTGGTTTTGTGTGCAATGTCTATCATTGGTGCACTTGTTCGCAACGAAGCTATGCAATATGGTGTAGACACCTTTAGCTGCAACTTGACGTTCGTTATCTCAACCACCATACTGATGGTTGTTTATCTCCATGCATTAGATAGTATCGTACGATTGCCTGCCCCTTGGTTTAAGCATATCTTTTGTAATACAGTAAACAATACAGAAAGAAAGCGTCTGTCTTCTACTGTCATCAATGAAACAAATACATATGACGAGGGGGAAGAGCTAAACCTGGAAGATGTAACTTTCGTCTATGCAGACGAAGCCTCTTCTTGTATTACAAGCTATGAACAGTTGAGAAAGGAAGCATTGGAAGACAAAGCCAAGAAGGAAAAGGTCTTGTTAAACTCAGCTATCGATTATACCAGAAGAACTTTTGCTGCCTACATGAAAGAGGAGCATTTGAACCAACTTTGTGACAACATCGCTATTTTCCAGTGTTGTGCCTCTACACACATGAGACATCATTCATTGATTGTTGATAAGGCTATTCGTACTATAGACTTAATGCATTATGCTTGGAATATAGGAAATCTCTTCAAGAAGAAAGGCATTGATACAGCAACCTTTATAAAACAAGTTTTTGCTGATGCGCTGGTTGATGTGGAAATATCCACTATTATAAGGAAGTTAAGAATGGAAGGTACCTGCATCATTGAATTACTACCAAGCTTAGATGTTCAAGGCGGAATCAAGACACATTATTGTTGCTGATAAGCATTGAGCGGTTATTCAGAGATTATATCTCAGTGATATTTATCTCCATTACATAACTCATTTACTTTGTACCCGAATAATAAAAAATGAACAGATATGATAAATGAAAGTATCACCTTTGATAAGTTACCACAAGCGGTATCTTATTTAACAGAACAAGTTATCGAGTTGAAGCAAATGGTATCAGCACTTCAACCTACATCATCAGCAAATAACCATATATTGGTTGAGATTGATGAGGCTGCTATTATTATAATGAAGTCGAAGCCAACCATTTATCGATTGGTTAACCAAGGCATTCTGCCATCCTATAAAAAAGGTAAGAAGCTATACTTCTATAAGGATGAGCTGCTTACATGGATTGAGAATGGTCGAAAAGCTACCAAGGAGCAGAACCATTCTGAAATGCTAAAAGCCATGCAAGGAGGAATGAAGCGCAAACCCAAGTCAATGTATAATTTTTAACTCTATGCCAAATGACAGCTTTAAATAACAATAAGGAAACTTCCATCAATCCAATGATTATCATGGATAAGGCTATTGATATGAGTACTCGCCTATCAGGAAGTCAGTTTCCCGTAAGCATCTTTCCTGCCAAGATTCAGAGAATCATCAAGGAGGTACACGAATGCCACAGTTTTCCTACCGACTATATATCAGCAGCCATACTAACTGCATTGGCTGTTGGTATCGGCAACACGCACTTGGCACAGATGAAACAAGGTTGGCTTGAAAGTCCTATCTTATACATGGCTCTTATCGGAAGACCAGGAGCCAACAAGAGCCACCCACTTAGCTTCGCTATGAAGCCATTCCTCGATTACGACTATGAGCAAAACAAGTTGTTCGAGGAGCAATACAGTAAGTTTGAGGAAAAGATGTGCATGTCTCGCAAGGAACGCATTGAAAATGGAGAGGATGGATTTCCGCAAGAACCTGTACGCAAACGTTTCTTGGTCTCTGATGTCACACCTGAAGGCTTGAGCTATATTCATGCACAGAACAAGAGGGGTTTATGCCTATGGACAGACGAGTTGTCTGCATGGTTCAAGAACTTCAACCGCTATAACAATGGTTCAGAGGAACAGTTCTGGTTATCGGTCTTTAGCGCCAAGACAACCATATCAGACAGAAGAAGTTCCAAGAGTTCCATCTTCATTAAACGCCCCTATATCTCAGTAATCGGAACCATCCAAAAGAAGATACTTAGTGAGTTGGCGAAAGGCGAACGCTCCAGCAACGGCTTCATCGATCGTATTTTGTTCGTCATGCCTAACCTTCAGCAGAAAGCGAGATGGAGTGACCGAGAGTTGCCCGATAATATAGAGCGAGATTGGCAAGCCATCATTCAACACCTTATTGATATGGAGTGTCCAATAAATGAGCAACAGGAAATCGAGCCTCATGTCTTATCATTCACTGAAGAAGCTAAGGCAAGGCTCTATGAATGGCAGCATCATTTCTCCGAGCAATGCGACAATGAAACAAATGATACCATTGTCAGCATCTATTGCAAGTTGGAGATATACATCATCCGTTTCTGTCTGATTATTCAATTGGCACGATGGACGTGTGGAGAATGTGATAAGGAAGCCATCGACCTGCTGAGTGTAGAGCGAGCCATCCGATTGACAGAGTATTTCAAGAACTCTGCCATATCAGTGCAAAATATCCTCAACGAGAATATGCTCACCGCTCAACAACAAGCAATCGTCAACCATCTTCCTGCAACATTCACCACGGCCCAAGCTCATGATGTCGCCAAAGAGAACGACATGAAGTCAAGGACATTGGAAAGATTTCTGAATGATAACATCGGAGTCCTATTTCGCAAAGAGAAGCATGGGGAATATTCAAAGATTAACTCGTGACGGTATTGTCGGTTTTGTCGCTTTTGACGGTTTTAATACCAAAAGCGACAAAACCGACAGAACCGCCACATAAAAAAGAAATGAAATGAGTACACATAGATTCATATTAGAGCCATACAAAGGCATCGCTACCCGACATACATGTCCAGAATGTCATAAGAAACGTAGCTTCGCCCGATATATTGACACCGAAGGGAAGATTGAGTTTCCTCCTTACGTGGGTCGCTGCAACCATGAGCAAAGTTGTGGTTATCACTTCACTCCCAAGGATTTTTTTGAGAAGAATCCCGAAAAGAATGAGACATTCACAAAGGATGATACTATTTCATATAAAAAGAGAGAAATGCTGAAGCCATTACCCACTTCTTATATAGACGAGAACATCATGCGAAGTTCTCTGAAATGCTATGAGGCAAACAACCTTTTCTTGTTTCTATCTTCTCAATTCGGTGAAACAGCTACTCTTTCTTTGATGGAGAAATATCATGTCGGAACTTCCAAACACTGGACTGGTGCCACGGTATTTTGGCAAGTTGACAATCAAGGCAAGGTGAGAACTGGTAAGGTAATGCTCTATAATCCAGAGACAGGTAAGCGAGTAAAAGAACCATACAGCCATGTTTCATGGGTACACTCGCTTATCCCCCACAAGGATTTCAATCTCTGTCAATGCTTCTTTGGTGAGCATCTTATCAATGTAGCCAAGACCAAGCCTATAGCATTGGTTGAAAGTGAGAAGACAGCCTTGATAGCCTCCTACTATCTTCCTCAATTCTTATGGATAGCAAGTGGTGGTAAGAATGGTTGCTTTAACACGAAGTCGTTATCTGTTCTGAAAAACAGAGATGTGGTCTTATTCCCTGATTTGGGAGCGACAACAGTTTGGCAAGATAAGCTGCCAATGATGCAAGTTCTCGGCATCCGTGCAACGCTTTTCGACTTTTTAGAGCATCAAGCCTGCGAAGAAGATAAAGCTAAAGGCTTGGACATTGCTGATTATTTGCTCAAAATCAAGCCTGCAGAAGCAAAACTTCAAGCCCTCATCAAACAGAATCCTGCCATTCGGAAGTTGATAGATGTCTTCAAACTCGAAATTGTTGACGAGCCTCAACCACGTTTCCGCACTCCTAAAAGGCAACGTGGTTTCAGACTCTGAGATGATTTGAAAAATCGAGGTATCTGACGATAGCAAGTTATGTTTTGAGTTACTCAAAACCTTTCGAGTTACTCTCGAAAATAAATGTAGATTTTCTTCCAAAGTCAGAAAATCAAGCAACATGTGTATCGTTTCTCTCTCTTAACATACACAAAAGTGTAATTTTTCTGCCCATCACCTCAGAAATACACTTTTGTGTCAAAGTCTTTTGCCACAAACTTCATACTTTTGCCTCAGAAAAGAATAAAAATAGGAAAATATGAAGAAGAAAGTAATTATCACAACAGTTTTGTGCCTCTCGGCAATGACTCCGCTGATGGCGCAGAACATCACTGGAAAGGTAGTGGACACCAAGGGCGAGCCTTTGGCTTTCGCCAATGTGGTACTCTTGAACCGACAAGACTCAGCTTTCGTCAAGGGAGCGGTGAGTGGAGAAGATGGTTGCTTCTCCATCGATTCCTCCTGCAATGGCGGAATCATCAAGGTGACATCCGTGGGCTATAAGACCATTTGTAAGGATTGCATAGGCGAGACTGTGGGCGTCATTACTTTAGAAGAGGACAGCAAGATGCTCGGCGAAGTGGTGGTGAAATCATCACGCCCTGTTACCGCCATCAAGGGCAATGCCTTGGTTACAACTGTCGCCAACTCCCAACTGTCTCATGCAGGTACAGCAAATGATGTGCTGCGTCAAGTGCCAATGGTTACAGGAAGAGACGGCAACTTCGAGGTGTTTGGCAAGGGTACACCACTTATCTATATCAATGGGCGTGTCGTACAAGACAAAAACGAGCTTGTACAACTCAACTCACAAGACATCAAGAATGTGGAAGTCATCACCAATCCTGGTGCCAAGTATGATGCTTCGGTCAAGTCTGTCATTCGTATTCGTACCAAACCATCGCAAGGTGAAGGCTTTGGTGGAACACTTCGTGCCCAAAATGGTTTCCGACACTATTTTTCGAGCATGGAGCAAGCAAACTTGAAATATCGTAAAGGAGGCTTGGAACTATTCTCCAATCTCAATTATTATACCGGCAAATTCTATAGCTATGGAGTCACGGACATGGAAACGAAAGCTTCTACCAATTGGCTTCAGAACATAGAAAGCATCGGTCGTATGCGAAACAATGAGTTCTTCGGCAAGTTTGGATTGTCATGGATGCTCAATGAGCATCATTCCATTGGCGCTTATTATGTGAATGGAGTGGGACTGCAAAAGGAACATCCTGATTATAAAACCACTTCGTATGCAGATGGAACTCTGAAAGATATGGTTTCCACCGTAGGACTCAACAGGACACATGCCATGCCTAAGCATCATGCCAATATCTATTACAATGGAGAAGTGGGCAAACTTGGCGTTGACTTCAACATGGACTACATGTGGAGAAAAAAGCGCAAGACTTCCGATCTGTCGGAGATAAACCTCAACAATGAGGACAATTCGATTACATCCAATGGTATCGGGCACTCACGAATGTTTGCCGAGAAGCTGGTTTTGAGCTATCCTCTGTGGAAAGGACAACTTGAAGTTGGCAATGAGTACACCGCCTCACAGACATTGAATGATTTCAACATCAATATGGCTACTATCGGAAATAGCAACACCAAGAGCGATGAGAAAAACATGGCTGGTTTTCTCTCCATAGGTCAGCAGTTCGGAAAGGTTGCCGTAGAGGCAGGACTTCGTTACGAGCATGTCAACTTCAAATACACGGAAAATAGCCAACTCAAGGAAGACCAAAGCAAGACTTACAACAACGTTTTCCCTTCTTTGTCTATTTCTACAGAGATCGGAAAAACGCAATTGTCATTGAGCTATACAAGCAAGACCCAGCGTCCATCATACGATGACCTTGATGGAACAGTCAACTATGTCAATCGTTTGACCTTGGAAAGTGGCAATCCTTACCTATCCCCTATGAAGATTCATTCTGTAGAGTTGATGGGTGCATGGAAGCAATTCTTTGCGAAGATTTCATACGAACATAGAAAAGATGCCTTTATCCAGACTACGAAATCGTATTGCGAGGACGGAGAGGTGAAATTGCTCACCATGGAGAACACTCCAAAGATAGATGAACTACAAGCATTTGTTGGCGCACAATTTAAGGTTGGTATTTGGGAACCCAAAGTGAATGCTGGCATCATCAAACAGTGGTTCACAGGCGAGTATATGGGTGAACGCAAATCCTTTAGCAATCCTTTGGGAATCGTACAGTTCCAAAATGCTATCCATCTGCCTGGAGACATTTGGATGAACATCGATATGGAATGGAATAGCCGTGGCAACAAGGCCAACATGAAACTCGGTTCTTCCTCGTACCTCAATGCCAAACTTTACAAGGCTTTCTGGAAAAACCGTTTCTCCGTGTCGCTTGAAGCCAATGACATTTTCAACAAGAGCTACCGTAATGTTACATTCTACAACAAGGATGTTACACTTAGGCAAAACATGACAAGTGATACTCGTGCCTTGCTCTTGACATTGCAGTACAACTTCAATACTTCAAGAAACCGATACAAGGGTAAAGGTGCAGGTAATGAGGAAATAAACCGTTTCTAATCTCTCAACGATATGAATAATCAAGTTAATGTTATGATAGCAGGTGCAGACATGGGAGGCTTGATAGCTTCCTGTGCCTTGCACTATGACTTCCAGAATCGTCTTCTGCAAAAAGATAGATTCCGAATCTCTCGTCTCGAAAAGGAAACGCTGACGATGGAAGATGTGGAGCAATGTGATTTGTCGGGGGTAGAGTATGTCGTGAATGCCACGCTGCACGATACAGAAGCCTCGTTTGCCTTCGATGAGAAATGCAAGAAGCAGGGCATTCCTGTCATCCATGCCGTCAACCTTGGCAAGGCAGCTTTCCTCGTCGTGGAAAAACCGAAAGGCTATCCTTTCAGCGAGGTAAAAAAGCGAAATTCAGATGAGGGTTCTATTGGGAAGCATGAAGAGGATTCTATCGAAAAGAATGAAGATAGGATTGCTCTTGATAGTTGGAATGCCGATATATTCCAAAGAAAGCTTGGCAAGTACATCTCGCAGTATGGTATGTTTTGGCAGAAGCCTGTACCTTGGATAGACGAAGCCATCAAAAACTATTCAGAGAAATCTTTCCCACAACTGAGCATTGGGGCATATATTGCCGCAGGCTATTGCGTGAATATCCTTTGCAGACTTGCGGAAGGCAAGGAGGTAAAGTATTTCCCTAAGTTCTATCTCTCGCCACTGCTGGAAGAGGTATAGTTTATATCATCTGATAGTTGACCGCATGGAATAGAGCCTCTGCAATGTTCTTCACACCCAATTTGGCGAAGAGGCTTCGCTTGCAAGCCTTGATGGTATCCACCGACTTGCACACTCTATCGGCAATTTCATTCATCGTATAGCCTTGGGCAGACAGTCTCAAAACTTCTCTCTCAGCCTCGCTCAAGGTTATACCTTCTTTCCTCTCCCACTTGTGGCGGTCTGTGGAATACTCGAAATACCCACGCTCGCCATTCTTCTGCATGATGATATGTCCAGGCTCATCAGTCGCCGCCAACGAAACGGTGCAGAAGGCAAGCCATATCCTGCCGTCATCGGAAAGGAGAATCGGGGTGAGATGATGATGAATCAGTCGGCTATGCTTGCCGTTGGTTAGATGAAAATCATACGATATGGTATATTCCAGACGGTCTTCCACAGGCAGTTCGTTGAATAGGTCGAAACCTTTCTTGTTTACTTCCAACAACATCTGCAAGTCTTGCTCTGGCACATGGTCGATATACATCTGATAGCCAGCATCCAAGAGTTGCTCAGGTTGCAAGCCGCAGAGATACGCCAGGTTATCAGAGGCATAGATGAAACCCTGGTGGAAGTAGTCAATGATATAGACGCACTGGTAGGTGCTGCGAGCAAAAGCCTTTGCCGTATTCACCAACAATTCTATCTTGTCGTAATCCTCCTTCGCTATGTGATTTACCTCATTGGAATGGAGGAAGAAGTCATTTTTGTCGTTGCTCATAAGCAGACTCTATAATTACACTTTTAAACTATTTATCTTGGCACAGACACTTTGCACATGGTCAAGTCCATAAAGCATTGAATGTGAATCAATGCCCATCCACGAAAACAAGGTTTGAATTTTCTGGTATTCGTTGATAATGTAACTTGTATCAATCTCAGCCTCATGAAGTCTAAAGCATATCGGTTCGTGATGAGCAATTCTGTTTCGCAGACTGTTCACCTTGTCAAGTTCATTGAAAATGTAGGTGTTGTTGTATTGAACAGCAGCCGATGAGCGAGGTTTGTTAGGAAAAGCCCTCAATAGACATTGTCCTGTTGCACGATATTGTAGTGAAGAATACATATATTTCCAAACTCCAAATTCCATTTCGGCAATCAGCTTGGAATGAGAATAGTTACCTTGTCTATTCAAACGGTTGTATGCCTTTTCTATGATTTTCCGTGTTTCGTTCATGCGCCCATTGGAGAATATTCCATTGTCTTGAACGGAATCTTTCAACCAATCCTCTCCCAAGCTCGGCACTAAAAGGCTATCTATCGCATTACGCAAAGCAACTTCAAAACAACTAACGATAGTGAACATCTCCTGCGACAAGCGCAAGTTGTAACGATACAAAGCCATAGCCTTGCGAGTGTCACCATTCGCAGCATCTTTGTATCTCTGTATTCGTTTGGCAGACAAAATCCGCTCAAATTCTAAATATTCCATAAATATTTGTTCGTTTACTTGGTTGTAACAAGAAAAAACACTATCTTTGTAGCGTTGATTCCCGGTAGCCTCTGATTCGTCAAGCTATCGGGTCTTGTTTTTTATACAATTTGCCTACAAAAATACATTTTTTCTGCGATTACGATTAAACCACATTATATAATTACAGAAAATTAACCGTAAAAAGTTGCTAAAAGTCCTTGCTGTTTCGTATTATTATTGTATTTTTGCAACCCGAAAAGAGTTGTTTGACAGCAAACCTATGAAGATTGCATAAATTAGAACTGTTGCCAAATCATTACCTCCATTAAGGTAAAAAACTCATAAATAGCTCATTTTAAGTTATTCGGCAGATTTTAGCGTAATTTTAATTTAAAATATTTATCCCCATCTTCTCCTTCATAGCGAGAGGCATCAATAATCACTGATTGGAAAATCTCTGTGATTTTCTTCTTTACTTGCTCTCGTGGATTACCTGATATATTGGTCATGTCGGTATGGTGTTATTATTCAACTGGCCCCAAAGAAGAATATTATTGTCAAAACGTTGTTTAGATACCCACAAAACAAAAAGAGGCGTGGAGCCTTGCTGTTACTCGTTCTTTGCTATAAAGGCTCTCGCATTGCATGTCTGATAAGAACGAGTAACACGAGAGTCCCCACGCCGATGTATGTATAAAGCGTCTCGTTTCGACCTCTTTCGACATGCACCATCAGAAGCCGAAACGGACTTTATATTACACCACATAGAACGTCTCTGCTGCTCAGTTTTGCCCGACTGTTCTGAATTTGCAAGATTCTTATATTGCAAAACAAAAGCGTACAGTTACGCCAATTTCATTATGTGTGCCCCCTTTTGTGCCGTTATTGGTATACATATTATCATTGGGCACTTACGAGGACCAGCACAAATATAGTACATTCTTTTGAGAAACGTTGTTTCTTTTCAAAATATTTGTGGCACAAATTAATAGTTGTGCCTTATGCTACTATTGTGTGCGTTTCCAAGGGGGCATCGGCGTGGAGAGAGCGTTGTTTTCTTAGCTATTGCTTGTTCTTTTTAATCGTCAAGAGGGCAAATTAGCTCGTTTTCTCTTTTTTCTCGTTCAGCCTGCAAGCGGTCGAGGTAAGCTTGCAGTTCAGCCTCCTCTTCTTGCTCTTTCAGGCTTTGGTTTAGGAGAAAGTCGTTGGCGGCTTCGTCAGCAGGGTCCTCAGTGGGTTCGCCACTCACATAGTGCTCTTTTACAAACTCTTCAAACGGGTTTTTCTCGTTTACATTCTTTTCCATAATATTTGTTTTTTAAAGTTACATAACAAAACCATTCATGGCGTTTGTTTACTGATGCAAAAGTACGAAAAGGGGTGATACGAAACAAGTTCATAATGGTTCATAACGTGAAATAGCTTTTTCCACTAGCACGAAAGAAAACTATCTGCTGACAAGCACGAGACGAACTATCTTATAACGATGCCCCACCCCATTTTACCCCAAGGCCCCTATCTCTTCGCAGCGCTGGTCGAAGGCCGCGTTTGTGCGTTGCATCCAGTCGGGCAGCGATTTTAAGGCCTGATACACCAGTGGGTCGGGCATTTCCTTATAGTAGGCATAGGCCATAGGTCCTGCGATGGCGGCCAACGTGTCAGCGTCGCCCCCCAGCGAGATGGCCAGTCGAAGGCAGTCGACATAATCGGTTGATTCGATGAAGCTTAGGATAGCGGGCCCCACCGTAGCTGGACTATTTGAAAAGAACGAGTAATCGTCATGAATATCGTCATAACACATACCGCTCCAGCAGGTGCAATATTTGTCCAGCACGTTTGTGCGCACAAAGTCTTTATCCATTCCGTTTTTCAGGTAGAAGATGGTGAGCGCCGTAGCCACAGCCCCTTTAATGCCTTCGGGGTGGTTGTGTGTGGGCGCCGCCGTTTGCGTGGCCAGGTCAATACATTCGTCCTCGTTACGAGCCAGCCATCCCGCTGCGCTGCATCGCATGGCCGATCCATTTCCCATGCTGCCATAAGGTTCATGGTCGTGGTCGGTTATCCACTGTTTAAACCTGTGTCCATAGCCAGCGTGTCGGTGCTGATTGGCACACATCCACAGGTTGTCGGCCATATCTTTACCCTTCAAAAAGGCCTCGGCACAGGCAAAGGTTAGCACGGTGTCGTCAGTAAAATGCGCTCTTGACGAAAACATTTTCACGGCGTTATAATCTTTCGTGCGGTGTGCACGTCCTTCGTATGCGCTGCCGGCAATGTCGCCCACGGCAGCGGCCATCAACAAGTTTTTCATTCTAAGTAAGTGTTATTATTTTTTTATTGAGTCCACTTTAAAAAGGCACATATTTATGTAGTTTAAAACTCCAGCCTGAAACCCTTTTGTTTCAATTCTTCATAGCTTTCTTTATTAAAGCGGTATAGGTTAGCCTCGCGTTTAGGCGTGGGCCATACCGTTTCGTCAAGTTTTGTCAGCAGGTCGAAATGCAGCATCTTTTTTGAAAAGTTGGCGCGATCAAACTTTATGCCGAGTATGGCCTCATACAGCAGTTGCAGCTCTTTCATCGTAAATTTCTCGGGCAGCAAATCGAAGCCGATGGGTCGGAAGTGTAGCCGTTCGCGCAGCACCGACAGAGCATGACGCAGAATGCGGTCGTGGTCGAAAGCCAGTTGCGGAATCTCGTCAAGCCCAAACCACTTAGCCTTTGCCGCATCGTCGCCCCCCTTTACCTCCTGAATTTTACACAAGGCATAATAGGCAATGGTGATAACGCGCTCGCGAGGATCACGATTAGGGTCAGAAAAGGCATGAAACTGCTCCATATATTCGGCCACCATGCCCGTTTCCTCCATCAGTTCGCGTCGAGCCCCTTGCTCAGCGCTCTCGTCCATTTTCAAGAAGCCGCCCGGAAAGGCCCATCGTCCTTTATAGGGTTCAAGTCCTCTTTCTATCAGCAGCACTTGCAGCTTGCTGCCATCGAAACCAAATATCACGCAATCGGTTGTTACAGCGGGGTGCGGATACTTGTATTGATACATTTTCTCTTCCATATTTTTATCTTGTGTAATTATTACACCGTAAAGATATGTATTATTATTTATACCTCCAAATATTCTTGAGTATTTTTTACAACAGATATATATTATTAATTCGTGCATGATACACAACATATTTAGGGTAAAACAGTAACCCTATTTTAACAACAATGCAACAGATAATACAAACGTTTGCACACAGGTTTCGTATATTTTCATATAGATATATATCAAGCGTAAAATGAAAACTACTAATTTTGCAGCAGATAAAAATAACTAATAAACCACAACCAATAAAACGGTAACGCCTTAGCTATCAGATAAAAGCTGAGAAACGTCAGACTACATACAATAGTAAACCCCAAATGGCTTAGGCCATACCCTATATAAACGACAAACCAATTATATAATAAAATATGAAAAGATTCTTAACTTTCTTAATGACCGTCATGGCCCTGTTCGCCTTCTCGACAAATGGCATGGCACAAAACGTGTATCTTGAAACAGAACAAACGATAAACGGCATTAACAATGGCTGGTATAATAACGGCCCACAGTTTACACACTACGAAGGCACTACGTGGGTGCTTAAAGTGACAAGCATGCCCGATGATGGATTTTATTTCAGAGTGCGCGTAGAGGGCTGGGACAAACCCATGCAACCTTGCGAGGAAGATGGTAAAAACGTGCTGCAGCTTAATGGCCCGTTGTATGCTTTATATCCCTCTGGCAGCGGTAAGACAGAGGCCGATTTCTACGGAGCAGAACGTGCTTGGTGGGTAAAAGGCTACAAAGGCGTTTACGATTATCTTGAGATATACGTAAACCTTACCGACACCAAGCAATACAGAGGCGTTTCGGTGGTGGGAAAGAAAAATACGGTAACACCACCCACACCCCCTACACCCCCTACAAGAAGCACCATCACGCCCCCAGCAGGCTATTATCTTGTGGGCAACTTCTTCTCACCTTGTAATAAGGCTGAAGTAACCCCTGGCCCCGACGGCGACCACATTAATTATAACCGTCATTATTTTAAGTTTGCTCAGAACAAAGAAGGCGCTTACACCATCGACATTCCCGCTTGCCTTACCGCCAAGATGCAGATTTTGGCTGCCGACGACGCTGGCGATATGAAGGTTTACGGCCCCAACGAAAACGCTACATATGCCATAAATAACACATGTCCCACTACAAACGAAAGCAAAGTGGGCGTCTTGACAGCCTCGACCGACCTTTCTGAGAACAGCCCCTACTGGAGCCTCACCACTCGTAACGACAACACCGTCGACGACGATGGCATGTACACCGTAAGCTTTACAATGGATGCCAACGGCAACCCCACCGCATGGACCATTCAACACGATGCCCTCACACGCGTAGCCTATCTGCTAAACACCAGCTACGGCGCCACCGCACAACCCGTTTATGACAAGCGTGACAAAAACGAAGGCGCCTTCACCGACAACGCCAAGGCTTTCCTACACTTTAATGGAAAGAAGACTGGCTACTACGTTATAGACTATATAGTGAGCGACGTAAACTTGTCGGAAGAGGCAAAGCAAGCCACACCTGGCATACACGCTACAAAGAGTATAAACAACAGCTCGGGCACACACGACAAGTTGTTCTTCTTGGGCAACGACGGAACAGAAGGCCACGAAGGAAAGTTGGCACCTAACCAGCCTTCGTTCTCCCTCAACCTTAAGGGCATGAAAGAGATAGAGTATAACGCCAACCGTGGCGACAACAACCTTGCCCTAAAAAGCGGTTCATACGGTATGTCAGGCAGTTTCAGCGTGATTAACAACACCGATACGCCCGACTATCCCAACACCATTTCATTGGTAGGCGACGCCATTCCTGGCACCACCAACGCTGATGGTTCATGGAACTGGGCTTCGACAGCCGCCAAGATGACCTACGATGCCAACGAGCGTTGCTATAAGGTAACCATCGAGACCACCGATGCCAACTATGAACGCGGATTCCGCTTCGTGGGCGACCATTCACAGGCATACAACTGGCATGAAGACACTACCACCGACGAGAGCAAGATGGCAAAGAGCGACAACAAAAACGCCACCGGACACAGCTGCGAGCCCTCTGACCCCAACTTCTTATGCTATACCACTACAGGCACCACCACCGCCACCGAGGCTGAAAACAACATCAACTGGAACCGTAAGGCTGGCATGCACGTGGTGAAGCTTTACATCATTACTGATGGCGATACACCTATTTATAAATATACCATCGAAACCACCGAGAACATTGGCATACCGTTTACCTATCGTGCTGGCAAGTTTATACGCACCTACAGTAACGATGTAGCCATGGATGTGGTAAGCAAAAACGTAAAGGTATATGAGGCTTACAGTTATGACAAGGCTCAAGACGAAACCGACATCTACTCGCCAGGCACCTTGCATCTGCGCCAACTGAATTATATACCAGCCAACGTGGGCGTAGTGCTCATTGGCACCGTGCCCGCCTCAAACGAATTGAGCGATGGCGACAAACTCGACTTCACCTTGCGCAAGCGCACAGAAGACGAGGTTACGGCCAATGACCCTACACAATATGTAAACGTATGGACCAAGGCCTCTGAATATACTAATCAGACATGGAACAACTTCCTCGCCCCCACAGTGGTGGCCAACAACAGACTGGGCAACATTGAGAAAGTGGGCGAAACCGTTACCTACCGATACTATGGTTTGGGCAACTATCATAGCACCAAATATTATAAGGAAAACAAAGTGGGCGACGACTATATAGGCTTCTTCCGCCTTACTTCCAAAGGTCGTAGTGGTGCCAACAAGGCTTACCTGCGCATGCCCGCCAGCGCTGATGTTGAAGGTGGAGCGTTTGGCTTCATCAACTATAACAGCCAGTTTATTGGCCCGAAAGACGAAGACGAAGACGATGCCTCGCTTGCTAAGATGATGATTGTCTTTGACGATGAAGAGATGGGCGGCGTTACCGAGATTAAGAACGTAGAAACAGTGAAGCCCCATCACGACAACGCCTACTATACCCTTCAGGGCATAAAGGTGCTGAACCCCACAAAGGGCATCTACATTCACAATGGCAAGAAAATCGTTATCAAGTAAAGTAAACCTCTTAAACAAGCAATAGCAATGAAAATATATATAAAACCTTCAGTACAAGTTATAAATGTTGTAGTTGAGCAGCTGCTAGCAGGCAGCGGTGAGGATGGTCAAATAGACGAAGGTTGCGCAAAACTCAACGAAGGAAATTGGGATATTGAAGACGACGAGCCCAGCGATGGCTCATACTTTGGATCTTGGGAGTAATTATCCTACACACCGTACGTAATATATGAAGACCGAAAGGGTGTTTCGAGCCGAACAAAACGGCAAGAAGCATCCTTTCTTTTTTTGTAATCATCGCTAAAATGGCTCAAACAATATTATTTATAGAACCGTAAAAGAAACAACATACAACAATAAAAAAAACAACATAGAACAACAAAAAAACAACATAGAACAATAAAGGAACAACATAGAACAATAAAGAAACAACATTGAACAACAAAGAAACAACATTGAACAACAAAGAAACAACATTGAACAATAAAGAAACAACATACAATAATAAAGAAACAACATACAATAATAAAGAAACAACATACAACAATAAAAAAACAACATAGAACAACAAAGAAACAATAAAGAAACAACAAAGGAACAACATAAACAACGTTGTTTCCTTTATCATTATATTAGGAATGTTGTTCTTGTTGTTCCTTTGTTGTTTATGTTGTTTGTTGTGAGGTTATTGGATTCCGTGTTGTTGGTTGTGGGAGGACGGGGCGCGGAGGCCACCGTCCTACTTTAGTTTGCCCAGTAGGATGGGGTCTCTGTGCCCCATCCTCCAGCAACAAGCACGGCGTATATTGGCAAAAAACGGGGTAAACATCGGGCGAAGCCAGGCAAAAAGTGGCGCGAAACCATGCAATAAATCGGGCGAAAGCCTTAAGAAAGTCATGCCGCATCGACCGTTATGAACATGGAGAACGGTCGATGCTCGTGT
>OHEU01000267.1_pt1 | contig 33743 bp, 29 predicted proteins | sample 1567341 | NCBI WGS metagenome assembly OHEU01 (sample SAMEA3879524, study PRJEB24766) | human gut metagenome | biome: human-associated habitat; feature: feces | place: USA | collected 1985/1987 | reverse complement strand
AAGAATGCAGAGGGGGAACGGCGGTAGGGGAAACACGTGAGGAAGGGGGAAGCTTTAATTTTTATATGAAACGCAATCGCAAGAAAATTTCACGACAAGAGGCGGTCTACCGCGTGGCTCTCGCCGGCATAAGCGCGGCGGTGGCTTTGCTGATGGTTTGGCTCGGCGTCGTCGTAAAATTCAGCACGGTTGCTTTTTTTATTGCCGCCGCAGTCGCGCTTATGGTTCCGCTTTCGCAAAAGTACTATCTTTCGTCGGTGCTTGCGTACGTCGTGTCCGCAGGATTGTCGTTCTTGGTTGCGGGCGACGTATTCTCGGTTATGGGCTACGTTGTGTATTTCGGACCTATGGCAATCATTTCGGGCGCAATGCTCAACCACAAGGACAAAATCAAGTGGTGGGTTCAACTCATCGTCAAAATCGTTTATATCAACGGCGCGCTCGCGCTTTTGTACTTTGTATGCCACAACATCGTGCTCGATTCTTCGATAATCGACAAGGTTCAATACTGGATGATCGCTTTGTTCGGCACCGCGATTCTGGTTGCAATCGATTATGCTTTGCAGTTTATTTACAAGCGCATTGCAATACTCGTCGGCAAGGCGTTGCGCAAAAACGACCGTCATCGAAAATCCGAATCCGAAAAGACGGATTCCGACGATTTCGATGAAGAAACACGTCCCGACGGCGATTCGCCTTTTGACGAGTTTTCGGATGATTATCCGCGCGAAAATAACGAGAGTAATGAAGAAAAAGACAATAAAGGCGACGGAAACGGCGATTGCGATAACGAAAACGACGGCGCAAACGACAAATAAGGCAATGATATAAACAAACGTTAAAACAAAGGGAAAAGCGGATAAAAATCCGCTTTTTTTGTATGTTTTTTGCGCTTTTAGTGGCTAAATTTATGACTTTTAATTGTCCGAACGGGCGATTTCTTTATTGACTTTATAATTTGCAATTTTTATTGATTTTGCCGTTATACGATATTTTTACAAGTCGAGAAAATCCACGCCTGCAAGAAGCACGTTTTCGATTTTTCTGTTTTTGAGCGAGTAATATATGATTTTCCCGTCGCGACGTTGGGTTACGATGTCCGCCGCGCGTAAAAGTCGAAGTTGGTGCGAGCAAGTGGTTTGATTTATGCCGAGTATTCTCGACAAATCGCTTACGCACATTTCGCTTATGCAAAGCGCACATATGATTTTGTTTCGCGTTGCGTCCGAGCAGGCGGAAAAGAATTCCGCAAGAGAATGAAGCGTTGCGTTGCGAGGTATATAGTCGAGGACGGTTTGTTCGTCGATATAGTCGATTTTCGTTTCCATACATAGATTTTAGCGCATATATGAAGACGAAGTTTTTGTAACTTTGGCGCATTTTGCGACATATTGTGGTAAAAAGTCAAAGAGGTCGAGTATGTTTGAAGACAACTGGTATTTGTTTTTGCTCATCGTGATGATAGTTTTTATATCCGACGGCGATTTTTCGAGGCGGGAAACGGCGGTTATGATTGGCATACTTGCAGCGCTCGCGTTCACGAATAGCACGGATACCGACGCGACGACGAGCACGAGCAACTGTTTTTGCAACAAGACGCTGAATTGATTGAGTTTTGCCATTGATTTTGCTTTCGAATAAAGGTATAATATCCGTGAGGTGGACTTATGAAAAAGAAAGGCAAAATCGCGTTGATTGCGTTGTTGTGCGCGGTGCTTTGCATCGGCGTGATCGCAGGCTCTATGGCGGGCGTGGCGAGCAAGGCAATCGACAAGCAGAATCCCGACGAGTTTTTGAGCAAGTGGATGAGTTATATCCGTGACGACGCTCTCTTGACGAACGTCGTTATTGCAGGCTCGCACGATTCGGGCACGCAAGATATGATGTGGGCGGCAAAAACGCAGGACAAAACCATAAAAGAACAAATGGCTTGCGGCGCAAGGTATTTCGATATACGAGTTCAACATAAATACGGCTCGATGTTTATATTCCACGGTCCTATTTCGGGCGAATTGTTCGAACCTATCGTTGATGACATAAAAGAGTTTTTGCAGACAAATCCGAGCGAAACGCTCATTCTCGATTTTCAGCATTTCAAAGGCGGCGACGTTGTTATGAATTGCGTTGACGGCGTGCTTTGCGAAAAACTTGCAGGACTTATGGTTGAAAACGACACCGAGCAATCCGACCTCGACTTCGTAAAATCGCTGACTCTCGGCGACGTAAGAGGCAAGGCTATCGTATTTTGGGGCAACGAGTTCGGCAAAAACGAAAATTCCAATTTCATTACGGACAAGAATTATCTGTTCCAAAGAAACAACGACGGCGGAACGAGAAACGGCAGTTCGCTTCAATCGTTCTACGACGGCTCGCTCAATAAAAAGCCGTCAAAGACGTATCTCGAAAAGGCAATCCCGACTTACGTCGAAAAGTACAGACAAAGCGAGGGCGGACTGTTCGTTATGCAAATGCAACTCACCGACCCGATTGCGATAATCGGTCCGAAGTTCTACGAAGGCACGCACGACAAAAACGCAACGAGTTTTATTTCCGCGCTCGACGGCAAAGATTATTTCGATTGCGTCAGCATAATTATGCGCGATTTTGTCGGCGCGAGAAAATGCAAGCAAATAATTTCGCTCAATATCGCCAAAGGCACGCTCAAAGACGGCGTGAAAAACGACTTTGCCGCGATGTGCGCATAAAACACGAGTCGTGTTTCAAATCAATACAAAATGTATCTGAAAGCGGCTAAATCCGCAAATAACGGCGATATTGTACTTGCTAAAATATAGGTTAAAACACGAAAAGTGTTGCAAATGAGCAGTTTTTATAAAAATCGACAAAAAACACGAATCGTGTAAAACGATAAAACAGAGGTAAAATGGTTGATTTCAAGGCAAAAATAAAAGACGTACCCGACAATCCGGGCGTTTATATGATGCTTGACGAGCAAGGCGAGATTATCTACGTCGGCAAGGCGAAGAATCTCAAAAACAGACTTCGCTCGTACTTTTTCAATCTGTCCAACCGCACGGCAAAGGTTATGGCGATGCTCGAACACGTCGCAGATTTTCGCTATATCATTTGCGCGAGCGAGGTTGACGCGCTTCTGACCGAAAACAATCTCATCAAAAAGCATACGCCGAGATACAACATACTTTTGAAAGACGATAAGGCGTATCCGTTTTTGCGTATCGATATGCGCGAGCCGTATCCGACCATCGAACTTGTTCGAAAACTCAAAAACGACGGAGCAAAATATTTCGGTCCGTATATGCAATCGGTCAATATCCGCGACATATTCGACCTCATTCACACGGCGTTTCCCATTCGCGAGTGCAAGCGGGATATGTCCAAACCCTCGCGCCCGTGTCTTAATATGCACTTGGGACGGTGCCTTGCGCCTTGTACGCATAAGGTCAGCGTGCAAGAATACAAGGCGGAAATGCAAAAGGTCATCGACTTTTTGAGGGGCAACGACAAGGAAGTCGAGCGCACGCTCACCGAAAAGATGATGAAGTTTGCAAAGGAAGAAAACTTTGAGGTTGCGCTGAACTATCGCAACAAACTCGCGCTTTTGGACAAACTCGTGCGCAAGCAGGTCAGCGCGCTTCCCAAAGACTTCAATCTCGACATATTCGCGTTTGAAACGAACGGCATAATCTCTGCAATCAATATGCTCGTCGTGCGCGCGGGCAAACTCGTGGGTGGCGAAAACGTAATCGTGGATTCTTGCGACGAGGACATTGCAAGTTATCTTTTGCAGTATTATCAGAACAACGCGCCGCTTTGCGACGAAATCGTCACCGACAACGTCGAAGATCAAGAATCGCTTGAAAAGGCGGTCAATTCGCTTTGCTCGCACACTGTCAGAGTGGTAGAACCAAAGCAGGGGGCGAGAAAACAACTCCTCGAACTTGCACACTCGAACGCATACGACGCTATGACCAAACACGGCACGCAAGAGGAAAGAAAGGTGCTTCGCACACAAGGCGCGGTGAAGCAACTCGGCGAACTGCTCAATCTCAAAACCTTGCCAAACCGTATGGAATGTTACGATATCTCGCACATATCAGGCACCGATAAAGTTGCGAGTATGGTGGTTTTCGAGGGCGGCGAACCTAAAAAATCGCACTATCGAAAGTTCAAAATCAAGACGGTTGCCGGCAACAACGACTTTGCGTGCATGAAGGAAGTGCTTATACGCAGACTCAATGAAATCGCAACGAGCGAGGACGAAAGTTTCTCGTCAATACCCGACCTTTTGGTCATTGACGGCGGCAAGGGACAACTTGCCTACGCAATGGAAGCGCAAAGGGAAACGGGCAGAGAGGACATCGAAATTTTGTCGCTTGCAAAGCGTGAAGAAGAAGTGTTTTTGGGAAGCGCGCCGACAACTTCTATTGTATTGCCCAAAGACAGCGTCGCGCTTCAACTTTTGCAGCGAATCCGTGACGAAGCGCACCGCTTTGCAATCACTTTCCATCGCAATTTGCGAAGCAAACACTTGAGCGAAAGCGCGTTGAAATCCATTCAAGGCGTTGGAAAAACTCTGTGCGCAAGGCTGATAAAAGAGTTTGGTTCGGTTGAGGAAATGCGCCTCAAAACGCCCGAAGAAATCGCAAAAGTGGACGGCGTTTCCTATCCGATTGCGGAAAGGATAATCGAGGCTCTAAACAAAGCCGAAGATAAAAACGAAGGCTTAAACGAAGATAAACGCGAAGATATAAATCAAGAAAACGAAAACGACTCGAAAGTCGATTGATAACTCATATTTTTTACAATAAAACTTTGATAAAAGGCGATGAAAATCGTCTTTTTTCGTTCCGTTTTCATATAGTGAATCGTGGATATAAAAGAGTATATAAAAAGCCAAACGGGCGTATACGGCGCGTGGAAAAGCGCAAAGGAAATCTCGACGTTCAAAGGAGGCGGGCAAGCATTTGTTTTCTATCCGCAAAGCGTGGAAAAAGCGGTTGAATTAATAAACGTTTTGAGGGCAGAAAACGTCGACTTTTCAATGCTCGGAAGCGGCTCGAACACGCTCGTTTGCGACGGGAATTGCAGACAGGTTTCGGTGTGCTTAAAAGGACTTTGCGGCGTAAAATTCGAGGGCGAAAAAGTCGTTTGCGAGGGCGGCGCAAGCGTTGCCAAAATCACGTTCGAGGGACGAAAAAGAGGACTCGGCGGTCTTGAATTTTTGAGCGGCGTGCCTTGCACTTTGGGCGGCGCGCTGAAAATGAATGCGGGCGCGTTTTCGTCGCAAATCGGTGATTACGTGACAAAAATCGATGTATTAAACCTCGATTGTGCAAATTGCGACAAAAATCGCATACAAAACAACATACGAGAAATAAGCATAAATTCAAAAGACATTGCGTATAGAAAAGGGGTGGACGGAATCGTGCTGAAAGCTGAGTTGAAACTTGAAAAGAAGAGTGCCGAGCAGTCCATAAACGAGGCAAGAGAGTTTTTGAGGAAAAGGCAAGACAAACAGCCGAGTTTGCCCTCGCTCGGAAGCGTGTTCAAAAACGGTAAAATCCCGAGCGGAAAACTCATTGACGATTGCGGCTTGAAAGGCGTAAAAATCGGCGGCGCACAAGTGTCGCAAAAGCACGCGAATTTCATCGTCAACGTGGGTGGCGCGAGCGCGAAAGATTATCTTGCTCTCGTCGCGCTTTGCAAAAAAGAAGTCTTTGCAAAGTTCGGCATACTGCTTGAAGAAGAATTTGTCACAATCGAATGACGAATGAAACGATTTATAGAATTGAAATTTTTTATTGGAAAAACGAATTACAAAAGCAATAAACGAAGCGGCGATAGTTTTATAAAAGCGGAACGAGGGAAGCGGATAAATTAAAACAAAATTGTGACGGATTTGTGCAAATTTGCGGCAAAATTATTTTGTGGCAAAATTATATTGATTAATAAAGTTTTATAATGTATAATTCTATTAAGTTTGCGCATATGCGCTATGTGTATATATGCGTATGCGCACGAGGAAAACATGAAAATTTACGGCGACTATCACACCCACACATATGCAAGCGACGGACGGGCGACGCTCAAACGACAAGCGACGGCTGCCTCTTTGCTCGGCATACGCGAAATCGCCGTGACCGACCATAGTTTTGCAAGCACGATTTTTCATATGACAAGGCGCAAGTTCGAAAAGCAAAAGGAAGAAGCGCAGTCGCTCGATTTGCCCGTGAAAGTGCTTTGCGGAATAGAGGCGAATCTCGTCAATCCGCAAGGGGACATAGACGTGCCGAGCGACATCATAAGAGAGTGCGACGTGCTTGCCATAGGCTTTCATCGCTACATCGGGTTTAAGGGCGAAAAGCGCGGCGGATATGCGAGGGCGTGGCTCTTTAAGAACGGATTTTGCGGACTCGAAAAGAGAAGAGAACTCGTCGAGGTCAACACGGCGGCGTACATCGAGGCAATGCGCAAATTTCCGATAGATTGCATTGCGCACCTCAATCACCGCGCACTTGTGGACGTCGAAAGAGTGTGCGAGGAAGCAAAAAAGCAAGGCGTATATATCGAACTCAACGAAAAGCATCTGGACGCACTCGAAAGGTCGGTTGCCACTCTTGTGAAAAGCGGCGTAAACTTCATTGTCGGCACGGACGCTCACGACGCGAAAAAACTCGGGAAAATGGACAAAATCGCGGCTTTTATCGAAAAATACGATTTGCCGAGAGAAAGGGTGTTCGGCATAGACGGGAGAAAGCCGACGTTTAAGGACAAAAAGAGTTTTTGCGAATAAAACGCAAAACGGCATAAATAAACGGTTTGAAAAGATATGCAGAGTCGCCTGAAAATCGATTTTGCAAAAACGACCGAGCAGGCGGTTTTCAAGAAGCGAGAATCGCATTGGAAAAATAAAGGATAACGGCAAAAAGGAATAGATATGCAAAAAAGTTTCAAGGACAGCGCAAGAGAAGAATTGCTTGGCGTATTGCCTAAAAAACGCGATGAAATCGTGGCGTTTTTGAGTGCGCTTGCAAAGTCGTGCGGAAGCATAGAGATTGCAAAAAAGAGATACAATCTCTGCTTTTGGCTTGCCGACTACGACGAGGGGTTGAAGGTGGTGGAACTGCTCAAAACATTGTATCCAGCAGACTTCGAATTGTCGCTCGACAAGACCAAAACGGGTGCGGAAGCGTGTTCGGTGCAAGTGCCGAGCGGATTTTCGAAGCAGGCTATCGAGGACTTCGGTCTTATGAAAATCAACGTCGACGAGTATCTTGCATTCGTCGAGGGCATACCGCAAGATGTTGTAACGACGATTGCGACGAAAGTTGCGTATTTCAAAGGACTTTTCCTCGGTTGCGGAAGCGTGTACGTTCCCTCTACGTCCGACCAAAGCGAAAAGAGGGACGGCTATCACTTCGAACTTCAACTCGACGACGACTTGTTTGCCGATGACGTGATGGAACTTTTGAGCGACCTTCGCATAAACACGCGTATGAGCGACAGGGGGGAACACAAACTCGTGTACGTCAAGGACAAAGACGAAATCGTCAAAGCGCTTGCCACTCTCGACCTTGCCGATTGCGTGCTGAAACTTAGGTCGATAATCGACGAAAGGGAAACGGCAAACAGTCTCAACCGCGTGATAATCTGCGAAACGGCAAATCTCGACAAGACGTTTACGGCGGCGAGCAAACATTTGCTTGCGATAGGCGAGTTGAGAAACAAGGATATGTTCGATTCGCTTCCCGCCCAACTCAAAGAAACGGCGGACGCAAGGGCAGACCACCCCGAAGCCTCGCTCAGTGAACTTGCAGAGATTTTGGGCGTGAGCAAAAGTTGTTTGAACCACAGGCTGAGAAAGATTGTAGAACTTGCCAATCTTAATTAATAATTGAGTTGCGCCGAGTGCAAAACACTTGTCACCCATCTTTGCAAGATGGCTTGACAAATATTTTGGCGCAAACGTCCTGTCACAAACAAATCGGAGCATTTGTTTGTGACGTAAGGGGTTGCAACTTTGAGACGGCTCGGCAGTTGCAACGGTGAAAGTGGATGCTCACAACGATTCTTCGTCGTTGCATATTATTCGGCTCCGCCTGTCTACGAGCAACCGTCTCGGATGCTGCGAAATTAGATTTATAAAACGTATAAAACCGACAAAATAAGTGAGGCGCAATGCACCTCACTTATTGCTTTTATGCAATCCTTGTCAAACGAGCATACCCTTCTTTTGCGTGAATTTGAAAGTTATTTTCGCATTACGCATATAAATGAACGAACTGCCTATGTTTGCGTCGCACAGTAGTTTTATAATTTCGTCGCTGTTTCCGACAAGCAATTTCGATTCGATTTCTTTTTCAAACGTGCAAGTGTTCCAGTTGTCGCTCGATGACAACACTGCCGTATCTATTATATCGTACTGACTTGCGCCCGTCAGTTTGAAATTTGCAGTAGTTTTTGAAATTCTATATTCAAACACGCAATTCACTTGAACTTTTGTATCAGAATACATCAACAGATATTCTATCGCTTTTGCGTCAGTAAAATCGGCTCTCTCAAATGCAAGTTCGCCGTGCGCAACCGTCATCATTGCGCCGCATTTCAATTCTTGGTTCAACGGCGTTTGTGCCGATGTTTCTATGACAAAATCGTCCTTCGCGACGTATCTTGCAACCAACGTAGTGTCCGAAGACGGAAAGACCGTGCTGTCTATAACATTCCATCCGTTATACCAATTATCGAACGTATATCCTTCCCTTCTCGGCTGGGGTAAATTCAAAGCAGAGCCTGCCACGCCAACGTACGATAAACGGTCAATGCCCGTACCGCCGTTCAAATCCAGCACAACCGTCACTGTTTTTGGCTCTTGCTGTTGCTCTTGATTGCCTCCGTTATTTCCGTTTGAATTTGTAGAATTTCCGCCAAACCAATTACACGCAACAAGCGTAAAAAGCAATATTATTAAAACAGAAATCGCGATTACGTTTTTCTTCATAGCTTCCTCCGTAAAATATAGCGTACTTTTATTATAGTAACAGTTTTTGTTACTGTCAATATTTTTGTAACAAAGATGGTTACAATTAATGCTATGGACTTCAAAAGCAGACTTAAAGAATTGCGGTTGGAAAACAACGAATCTCAACAAATGTTGGGAAAAATTGTCAACACCTCAAAAATGGCAATATCACACTGGGAATCGGGGCACAGTGAACCCAGTATATCTCAGTTGATTATTATTGCCGACCATTTTGAAGTCAGCATAGATTATTTGGTCGGAAGAGAAAACAGTTTATAACAACAAGAACATTAAAAACGATTCTTTGAATCGTTTTTTTAATTTAAGAGCGCATTATATAGTTGTTTTTGAATTAATAATTAATAATTGTTGATGGGGTTGCACCCCACACCCCAAACGAACACTTATTCGTAGCCTACTTATAAACGGAATGTGCCTATTCGAAGACGGAACACGAGCCGCAACGGCGGCGAGCCTTTGAGCGCCGAACTCGACGAATAGTACAAGTGAATGGGCGAGTGTGAATTTTTTTCGCCCGTGAACGAGTGGCATAATGAGAGAACGATACCTATCTATGTGAGTGCCGACTTCCCCTCTTGCGAACGATGTGTAGTTTTGCAGAGAATTGACGCAAGTTTGAGCAATAGGGGAAAGCCCGAAGGGAAGGGGTGATGTGTTATTTAAGGTACACGACGGACACTCTTGTAAAGAAAGACAAATGCCCCTCTCGACAATATGAGAGGGGCGTTGACGCAGTTATTCGCTATTTGAGAGCCTTAGCCGAAAACGGCGAGCAAAAATCCTGCCGCCACCGCCGACCCGATAACACCTGCTACGTTCGGACCCATTGCGTGCATAAGAAGATAATTGCCTTTGTTGTATTGAAGTCCGACGGTGTTGGACACACGCGCCGCCATAGGCACGGCGGATACGCCTGCAGAACCGATGAGCGGATTAATTTTTCCTTTCGAGATGACGTAGAGCAATTTGCCGATGAGCAAGCCGCAGATTGTGGCAAGCACGAATCCTGCAAGACCGAGGAACACGATTTTGAGCGTGGACAAGGTGAGGAAGGTCGAGCCGACTGCGGTTGCACCGACGGAAATGCCGAGGAACAGCGTGACGATGTTCATAAGCGCGTTTTGCGCGGTGTCGCTGAGTCTTTCGGTTACGCCGCATTCACGCAAGAGGTTGCCGAACATAAGGCTTCCGAGCAGAGGTGCAACGGACGGCAAAAGCAAGGACACGACGATTGTGACGAGAATCGGGAAAATAATCTTCTCTTTCTTGCTGACTTTGCGGGTGGATTGCATAACGGTCATACGCTCTTTCTTTGTTGTGAGCAACTTCATAAAAGGCGGTTGCAAGAGCGGGATGAGAGCCATATACGAGTATGCCGCAACTGCGATAGGCGCAAGCAGTTCGGGTGCGAGCGACTTTGTAAGGAAGATAGCCGTCGGGCCGTCCGCGCCTGCGATAATAGAAATGGATGCCGCTTGTCCGCCGGTGAATCCCATTGCCGCCGCGAGAATAAGCACGAGGTAGATACCGCCTTGCGCCGCCGCGCCGAGAACGAGCGAACTCGGACGAGAAAGCATAGGTCCGAAGTCGGTCATTGCGCCCACGCCGATGAAAATGAGGCAGGGATAAACGCCCGTCTTTACGCCTATGTAGAGCATATCGAGCAAGCCGCCGTGTTGCAAAACGTTAAGGTAATTTACGCCGTTTGCAACGGCATCTTCGCCCGTCCACCATTCCGGATGAAAGATTTTGTCGCCGTCGAGTGCGGGCAAGTTGGTGAGAAGCATACCGAACGCGATGCCCACGAGAAGCAAGGGTTCAAACTGCTTTTTGATGCCGAGATAGAGGAAAAACAGCGCGATTACAATCATCACGATGGATTGCCAACCGCCTTCCTGACCGAAAAGATGGTAGCCGCTGCCGTTCCAGATATTCTTCAAGATTTCGCCTATATCCATACAAAACCTCTCAGTTCAATTCGCAAAGCGGTGAGCCAGTGCTGACGCTCGCGCCCTTTTGCACGAACACTTGACCGACTTTGCCGTCCTTATCGGCATAGATTTCGTTTTCCATTTTCATTGCTTCGAGGATAAAGAGTACATCGCCTTTTTTGACTTGTTGACCGCTTGTCACCTTGACGGCGTTGATAGTGCCGGGCATAGGTGCGGTGACGGAATTTGCGCCTGCGCTTGCGGGCGCTGTCGCCACGGGTGCTGCGCTAGGTGCGGCGACGACTTCTTGCGTTGCCGCAACGGGGGTCGCCTGAGGAAGCGCGGCTTCGTATTCGGCTTGAATGACAGCCTCGCCCTTTTCAACTTCGACTTCGTAAATCTTTCCGTTTAATGTAACTTTGTAAATCATTTTTCTTCGTCCTCTACTCTCTTGATGGATTTGAAACGCAACTCGTTGAGAGGCGTATTGGTTTGGTCTGCGACGATTGCCATAATCATAGCGGCGTCGCGCTCGTCGGTGTTGATAAGTTTAAGTTCACCGCAAGTGCCTTTTGCGAGGGGTTGCTCGACGGTTTCGGTTTCCTCTTTCTTATCCTTTTTCCAGAACGTCATTTTTGCTTTTAGATTCTGCACTTTATCGTTCCATTCGGGGTGTTTTTCTTTGAGTTTTTCGCTTCCGTCAAAGATTTTGCCCACGAGCGATACGATAAGCATAAGCAGAATAAGAACGATGAAAACCACCACTATGCCGATGAGCGCAAGCAAAAGCGCGTCGGTGACTTTGAGGGGGTCGTTTTTGTTCAAAATTCCGCAAAGTAAGATGTTATTCATAGTTCACCTCTTATTCCTCAACGGGGGAAATGGTGTATTTGACCACTTTTTCTTCTTTTGCCTTGCGAGCGGCGAAGTACTTTTCGGTCACTTGCGGGAAAAGAATGTAGGAAAGCACGTCCTCGTCGTTCTTTGCGACGCCTTTGAGTTCCTCTTTGGTCTTTTCAAAGACGGGTTCGAGCGTATCGGCGTATCTGCCCTCGACGGGTTTCTCGTCGCCGAGCGCCTTTTTCATAACGTCGGGATTGATTGGCGCGGGCGAAGTGCCGTACTCGCCTCTGCAATACGCTTTGACTTCTTTTGAAATATTTTTGTATCTCTCGCCGCAAAGCACGTTGTTAGTTGCCTGAACGCCGACCATTTGGCTCATAGGCGTAACGAGCGGCGGATAACCTAAATCCGCTCTGACCTTCGGCGTTTCGATAAGCACTTGCTCGAATTTGTCCATAGCGTTTTGCGCTTTGAGTTGGGAAACGAGGTTCGAGAGCATACCGCCGGGCACTTTGTAAGTGAGAGCGTCGGTGTCGGTCGTGAGCATCTTGGGATTGAGCGTGCCGTCTTTGAGGTAGCCGTCTCTTATGGGCTTGAAGAAGTCGTTGACTTGTTTGAGCACGTCGTCATTAAGACCCGTTTCGTATCCGAGTTGTTTGAGGGCGATATTGATAGTTTCGGTTGCGGGTTGGCTCGTGCCGCCGCTGAAACAAGAAGTTGCGGTGTCGATGACGTCAACGCCCGCCTCGATTGCTTTCATATAGGTCATATAAGCCATACCCGTGGTGCAGTGCGTGTGCAAAACGACGGGGATTTTGACTTCGTTTTTGATTGCGCCGATAAGTTCGTACGCTTCGCGCGGAGTCATCGTGCCTGCCATATCCTTGACGCAGACGGTTGCAACTCCCATTTCTTCGAGTTGTTTTGCAAGTTTTGCAAACGCTTCGAGAGTGTGAACGGGGCTTTGCGTATAACTGATTGCGCCCGACACCGTCGCGCCGCACTTGATTGCGGTTTTTGTTGCGGTTTCGAGATTGCGCACGTCGTTGAGCGCGTCGAAAATACGAATGACGTCGATGCCGTTGTCAACGGATTTTTCAACGAACATCTTGACGATTTCGTCGGGATAATGCTTGTAACCGAGAAGATTTTGACCTCTGAGCAACATTTGAAGTTTCGTGTTGGGCATAGCCTTGCGAATGTCGCGCAAACGCTTCCACGGATCTTCGTCGAGATATCTCAGACAAACGTCGAAAACCGCACCGCCCCAGCACTCGACGGAGAAGTAAGGGATCTTGTCCATCTCGGGCAGGATGGGACGCATCTCGTCCATCGTCATACGGGTGGCCAGCAGAGACTGGTGGGCATCGCGCAGGACGACTTCCGTGATCTTGATGGGCTTTTTAGCCATTGTTGTCACCTCTCTCTTAGTTCATGGAAACCAGAGTGTCACCGGAGTTGACGGTGTCGCCCTTATGCACGTTGATGGAAGCAACGGTGCCATCCTGAGGAGCAACGATCTCGTTCTCCATCTTCATGGCCTCGAGGATGACCAGCACGTCGCCGGCCTTGACAGAAGCACCGGCAGCGACCTTGACATCCAGAATGTTGCCGGGCATGGGAGCCTTGACGGCAACGGCACCAGCAGCCTTGGGAGCAGCAGCGGGAGCCGGAGCAGCCTTAGGAGCAGCGGGTGCGGCAGGAGCTGCAGCAGCAACCGGAGCAGCACCAGCGGCAGTCTCCTCCACGGAGACGCTGTAAGCAACGCCATTGACGGTAATATTGTAGTACTTCATGGAAGGATCCTCCAATTCAAAATCGAACTCAATTAACTTACATTCGGACGCTTACAGGGCCATATTGCCATGCTTCTTGGGCAGGCGGGCAGCGCGCTTGGTGCTCAGCAGCTCCAGTGCAGCCACAACGCTGGCGCGCACATTAGCGGCATCACAGCTCATATCGGCAGCACCGGCGGCCACTGCGCTGGCAGCGCTGCACACCTCAGCGGTGTAGGCAGCAGTCTTAGCCTTGGTGGCGGCAATGATGTTGTCGGAAGCATCGATCTCATCCTTATACAGCACGCTGACAGCGGCGCTGGGCTCCAGTGCGCTGACGGTGCAGCCGGTCACAGCGATGCGCAGGTCGGCAGCAGCCAGAGTGGTGTACACAGGGCCCACAGCCTTGCCGGCCAGCACTGCCACTTTTGCGGTGGTAGCATCGGCGTAGGTAGCGGCCAGACGGGCAGCTTCGCGGATGCCGCCAGCCACGTCATCGGTAACGCTGGGCACAAAGCCCTCGGTGTCCACGATGGTGACCACAGGCACGCTGAAGGCATCGCACAGACGCACAAAGCGGGAAGCCTTGGCTACGCAGTTGTGGCACAGCTGCTTGCCGGTTGCCACAACGCCCACGGCGTTGCCGCCGATGGTTGCAAATGCAGTGTAGACAGACTTGCCAAAGCCTTCGTACAGCTCCACAGCGCTGTCCTTATCGATCACAGCGGCAGCGGCCTTTGCGGGCTCGGCACCGGCAGCCAGAACAGCGGTGGGCTGCTCGAACTCGAAGATGGCGGGGCCGGTCAGGTTGTTGGCGGGCAGCAGACCCACGATGTGAGCGGCCTTTTCAGCAGCCTCTGCAGCATCGGCAGCCACGATGGAGGCTACGCCTGCCTTGGCGGCAGCTGCGGCGCTGCCTGCATCGGCGACCTTATCGCCCTTGGCAGCGGAGGTGAACGGAGCGGTGAAGAACAGCTCTGCGCCCTCGGCCATGATGCAGACGTCTGCGTTGGCAGCGCTCAGAGCACTGGTGCCGCCGCAGACACCCAGAACAACGGCCACCTGCGGAACAACACCGGAGACCTTTGCGATCTGTGCATTCAGCTTTGCGCTGGCGGTCAGCACGTCCAGACCCTCGGCCAGCTTTGCGCCAACCGAGTTATAGAAGGTGACCACCGGGCAGCCGGTCTGTGCAGCCATTTCCAGAACCTTGATGTTCTTTTCAACATCCTTTACGGTGACAGCCTCGCCATTCTGATAAACGGCGTAAGCCTGCTGACCTGCAGCATAGCCGCAGGCAGCGCTCACTGCACCATCAGCAAACAGCGCAGTGTACTCCCCGTCATCGAAGAACTTGGCGAGGATTTCTCCCTTATTGATCTTTGAAGCCATAATTAGACCTCCTGGTTGTCTGTGTGAGCTTTCAAAATTATATTCATTATACAGAAGCTGGCAAAAAAATGCAAGGGATTCTATAAAATTCCATGCGATTCAACATCCGTCACTTATAGATGCCCAAATTTTTAACGATTCATCGTTTTGCACGTTTTATCTGGACAAATGCTATCACACGCCCATTTTGTGGATGTAGAAATTTTCCCGGTTTTTTTGGCAAAACTGCACCCGTCTGCTGCGTTTTCTTTCCGTTGTGTTTATGTTACACTATATTAAAAAATCATATATTTCCGGGCAATCTGCCAAACTGTACCTATACAGCGCACACGAAAAGCCCGCCAAATATGCAAAAGAGGTTGAAGCTATCTTGAAGCGAATTTCCGTAAAGTTCCAGCAGCAGGAGCAGACCTACCGCTCTCTGCACGCTGCCGCTCGTTCCCTGCTTTCGTCAAAGGGGCGGGTATTTCTGCTTTTTCTGTTGTTTTATAAGGTACTGACAAATCTCCTGTTCGTACCGGTATTGCAGCTGATCTGGGCGATGACGCTGCGGTTCACGCCCATCCGCTACCTCAACAACAAAACTGCATCCCGCATCTTTGCCTCCCCTGCCATCATCGTGTGCATCGTCGTGCTGGCGGTGCTGGCAGCCTTTTGGAGCCTGTACGAGGTTGCCGCGATGCTGCAGCTATTGACGCGGGTGCGGCACGGTGAACCGCTGCGGGTGGGTGCGGTGTTCCGGAATGCCTTTTGCAGCCTTGTGCGGGTGTTTCTGCCGCAGAATCTTCCACTGCTGCTGTATGGCGCTGCCCTGATCCCGCTGACGAACTTTTTTCTGGCAGCAAACCATCTGACCCAGTTTGCCGTGCCGGAATATCTCTGGGGGCTGCTGAAAGCGCGCGCTGCCAACCGCTTGCTGTTTGCATTGGCGGTGCTTTTTGTGCTGGCACTGTTGTTGGACGGGCTTGTGGTGCTGCCAAAATTCCTGCTGGAGCGCAAAAGCTTTGGCTGTGCATTTGCGGAGAGCCTGCGGATTTTGCGCAGCCGCACCGGGCAGTTGCTTGCACTGGCACTGCGCTGGATGCTGACCGCTGCTGCGCGCACCGGGCTGATGCTGCTGTGCGGGGCTTTGCTGTTCTATTGTGTCATCCTTGGTGTCGGCTTTGCCAGCACTGCTGCCCTGCTGGCGCTTTCTCGCGCGGCACTGCTGATCGAACTGCCGTTCCTTTGTCTGCTCATGGACTGCGCCATGACGGCGGCGCAAAGCACCCTTACAGAGGCACTGTATGAAGTGACCAGACAGTCCGATGCAGCGCAGCCGACCATTTCCGGAGTGCTCCCTGCCCTGCCCCGTGAGCAGACGGTGTTGGCCGGGATGATGGCCTGCGCCGCACTGGTCACCTGCGGCGTAGCAGCGGTATATCTGCTTTTCCCGCAAACACAGCCGCTGCAAAGCGTGCTGGGTCTTTCTGACCCGGTGATCACCTACCACCGGGGCTATTCTTCCCGTGCGCCGGAGAACACCATGGCCGCCTTCGAGGCCGCGCTGGAAGATGGCTGCCCCCGCATTGAGCTGGATGTGCAGATGACCGCCGACGGCGTAGCCGTGGTGACCCACGACACCAGCCTGCGCCGGTGCACCGGCTGCAACGCCAACATCTACGACCTGCCCTATGTGCAGGTGCAGCAGCTGGATGCCGGGCGCTGGTTCCATCGGCAGTTCACAGGCTCTTATATTCCCACGCTGGAAGAAGTTCTGGCGCTGTGCAAGGGCAAGGCTGAGCTGAACATTGAGATCAAGCCCAGCACCTTTACGCCGACATTGGAGGCCGAAACGGTGCGGCTGATCCACGCATATGACTACGGCGCGGACTGCGTGGTCACCTCTCAAAGCTATGAGACCCTGTGCAAGGTGAAGGAGCTGGACCCGGACATTACCACAGGGTATATTCTGGCGCTGGGCGTGGGCACCTACTACGACCTGCCTGCCGCAGACTTTTTCAGCGTGGAATCCACCTTTATCACCGCCGGTATGGTGCAGCAGATCCATCTGCGGGGTAAGACCATCTCTGCATGGACCATCAACCGCCAGCAGGATGCGGAAAAGCTGCTGCAGCTGGGTGTGGATGACCTGATCACTGACAAGCCCGAGATCATTGCGCCGTTGCTGGCACGGGACAAGGCACTGGACAACCGTCTGCTCTGGCTGCGGGATCAGATTCAGGAGTTGCTTGCCGCCCCGGACGCTGAAGAAACGATGGAGGTGGAGGAAACCATCGAGGATGCTATTGAGGATCCCGAAGAGGTTTTGGACGAAGCGTAAGAAGATTTATACAGTAATACCGGGCAGGCTGCGGGCTGCCCGGTATTGCATTTTCACAAACAAAAAGGAGCCGCAGCACCCTGTTACAGGTACTGCGGCTCCCCTTTTGTCTTTGGAAATTTAAATTACTTCACCATGCTTGCAACTTCAGATGCGAAGTCGTCAGCACGCTTCTCCAGACCCTCGCCCTTGACAAAGCGGGCGAACTTGACGATCTTGATCTCGCCGCCCAGGTCCTTAGCGACCTTAGCGGTGTACTGAGCAACGGTCATGTCGCCGTCCTTGACGAACTCCTGATCGACCAGGCAGTTCTCCTTGAAGAACTTCTTGATCTTGCCCTCGATCATCTTCTGCTTGACAGCGTCGGGCTTGTTGGCGTTCTTCGGGTCGTTAGCCATCTGAGCGAGGAGGATCTCCTTCTCCTTGGCGACGACCTCAGCGGGGACAGCAGCCTCATCGACGTAGCTGGGGTTGGCAGCTGCGACCTGCATGGCAACATCCTTGCCGTATGCAGCGAACTCGTCCTTAGCCTCGATGCCGTTGGTGGTCTCGAAGTTGACCAGGATGCCGTGGGTGCCGCCGCCGTGGACGTATGCAGAGCAGACGCCCTCGTAACGGACGAAACGGCGAACCTTGATGTTCTCCTTGATGACCAGGATCAGGTTCTTCAGAGCCTCGTCAACAGTCTCGCCAGCCTCGGTCTTGCAAGCCATCAGAGCCTCGACATCAGCGGGGTTCTGCTTCATGATGACCTTGGTGGCCTCCTTGACGAAGTCAACGAACTTGTCGTTCTTGGCAACGAAGTCGGTCTCAGCGTTGACCTCGATGACAACACCGACCTTGCAAGCGGGGCAGTAGTCAGCGTAGACCATACCCTCGGCAGCAACGCGGCTTGCCTTCTTGGCGGCGGTAGCCAGACCACGCTCGCGCAGGATCTCGATTGCCTTCTCGAAGTTGCCGTCAGCCTCGGTCAGAGCCTTCTTGCACTCCATCATGCCGCAGTCGGTCTGCTTGCGCAGTTCCATAACGTCCTTTGCAGAAATAGCCATTTTTGTTTTCTCCCTTACACGTTATTTGATTGGTTGCGGAATGGGAAATCAGGCGTTTGCTGCGTCCTCGGCGGGAGCGGCCTCCTGGTTGCCCTGCTTGCCTTCCAGCACAGCGTCAGCCATAGCGCCGGCGATCAGCTTGACAGCGCGGATAGCGTCGTCGTTGCCGGGGATCACGTAGTCGATCTCATCGGGGTTGCAGTTGGTATCAACAATAGCAACGATGGGGATGTTCAGCTTGCGAGCCTCAGCAACAGCGATGCGCTCCTTGTGAGGATCGACGATGAACATAGCCTTCGGCAGGGTCTTCATGTTCTTGACGCCGCCCAGGTACTTGTCCAGCTTCTCCATCTCCAGCTCCAGCTTAGCCACTTCCTTCTTGGGCAGCAGCTCGAAGGTGCCGTTCTCCTTCATCTTAGCCAGCTGATCCATACGGTCGATACGCTTACGGATGGTGCGGAAGTTGGTCATCATGCCGCCCAGCCAACGAGCGTTGACGTAGTGCATGCCGCAGCGCAGAGCCTCGTCACGGATGGACTCCTGAGCCTGCTTCTTGGTGCCGACGAACAGGATGTCGCCGCCCTCAGCTGCAACTTCCTTCACGTAGTTGTAAGCCTCGTCCAGCTTCTTGACGGTCTTCTGCAGGTCGATGATATAGATGCCGTTGCGCTCGGTGAAGATATACTTCGCCATCTTGGGGTTCCAGCGGCGGGTCTGGTGACCGAAGTGCACACCTGCCTCGAGAAGCTGCTTCATAGAAACGACTGCCATAGTAAAAATACCTCCAATATTGTTTTGCCTCCGCACACCGTGATCTGCACGGTACATCGGGTACCGGCGGACTGCCCTCAACCCAAAAGGGCACAAAAGGGCATAGTGATGCGTGTGTAATGCTTTGTTATAATAGCACAAAAAGAATGCGGTTGCAAGTGGTTTTCTCTGTTTTGTATAAAGAAATGCTTACTTTTTCTCTTATTTGCCCGTATTCATCCCGCTCAAACCTGCAACACCCATACGGTTGAGGGCGTATCCCTTGCCGAACATCAGGTCGTATTGCAGCATCCAGTGCTCGTTTGTCCAGCGCTGCTGGAACTCCGTGGGCTGCTGGGTGGTGGTGCCATCCAGATTCATGGTGGTGCCGCGGGTGCAGCTGCGGCTGGCGACCCGCAGCTGCCGGTTGAGGAACTGGAAGTACAGCGGCTGCTCCAGCCCGAACAGCTCCATCATCACCGGGGAGATATCGTAGGCGGCAATGGTGCCAAAGTCCACCTGCTGCTGGCTGTAATTCGACCACATCAGCAGCGTGGTCTGGTGCAGACGGGGGTCGGTGCTGGAGCCGCTTGCATAGCCGGTGGTGGTGTAGACATCGTAGTTGGAATCAATGGGGTTATAGTGGTCGCCCCAGAATACCAGAATGACCGGCTCGTCCACCTGAGAGAAGTACGCCGTCAGCTTGCCCAGCATGGCGTCTGCATCCCGGATGCCGGTAGCAAAATCTTCCAGCGCGCCCACGGTGCTGCTCTTGAGTCCCACCGGATGGGACACGACGTGCACCCGCTCGTCGTCCGGGTAGTTATCCCTATTATAATTGGTATGGTTCTGCATGGTGACCGCGTGCAGGAAGATGGGCTTATCAGAGGAAGTGCTCATCTTTTCATACTGCTGAATGATCTGGTCGGCCATGGAGTCATCGGTCACAAGGCCGTTGGTCCAGTAGTGCTTGCGCACCTTGGTCACGCCGTGCATATCCTCCAGACTGATAAAATCGCTGAAGCCGAGGTTGGGGTAGGCTTTATCGCGGCTCCAGTATTTTGCCCAGAAGCAGTGCACCGCAGCGGTCTGATAGCCCTTGAGTTTAAGGTAATTGGGCAGGGCGAACATGGGCTTTGTGACGTGCTGCTGGTAGGGTTTGCTGCCGCTGGGCAGGAAGGACACCGAGTAGCCGGTCAGAGCTTCAAACTCCACATCACAGGTGCCGCCGCCAAAGCTGGGGCTGTATGCCCTGCCGTAAGCGCTGGTCTGCTGCAGAGCGTGAAGGTTCTGTGATACATCGGTATCAAAGGTGATGCCGTACTGCTCCAGCTCCGAAACATCCCAGTAGGATTCATCCATCACATAAATAATGGTAGGCTGCTTTGCCTGCTCCTCCTTGGGGGTAGTGGCGGCATAGCTGCCTGCATACATGGGGCCGGTGGAGAATTTCTCACTCTCGGCCACGTTATCCAGAATATCGTCCACTGCCTGCTCCGAGTAGCCCTCGGGCTTGGCGATTTCCAAATTGGTGAGGTTGGTCATAAAACCGGTAAGCACACCGTAGTAACGGTAGTAGCGGTCCTGCATCCACGCATCCGGCGTGATGCCCAAAACCTGCGTGACTGCAGGCTGTAAATAAACGCCGAAGATCAGCAGACACAGCGCCGCTGCCGAGGCACCGGTGCCCGCAAGCCTTGGCAACCAGCGCTGGCGCAGCCGCCCGCGGTAAACAAAGAAGCTTGCCACCGTCAGTGCCAGCACCAGCACAATGGAGACCACCATGCTGGTCTGCAGCTTGAGCCCGGCAGCCGAGGCTACACCGGCGGCCTCGGACACCTGCATCAGGTCCCACGGCAGAAAGGGTTCACCCCGCAGCTGCATGGTATAGAAGTTTACTGCGCAGGGCGCACAGCCCAAAACGGCCATGCCCAGCGTAGCAAGCGGCGGGATGCGCAGCACCCAGTCCAGCAGCTCCCACACCAGAAACAGCAGCAGCCATGCCAGCAGATATGCCCCGAAATGGGGGAAAATAAAGCTGATAAAGGTATCAGCGGTCAGTGACCCGCGCGCGATCCACTCACCCAGCAGCAGCACAATAAAGGAAGCTGCCGCCGGGAAGAGCATCCGCAGGGTCAACAGCGGTTTGGATGTTTTCATAGTCGATATCCCTTTCCACGTCCCGAACCCTATTTCCAAAGCGGCTTTGCTATTTGCACAAGCCTTTCGTGCCTATTATAGTCATTTCGCCGAAAATGTCCATTCATGATTTTACAAAAATTACAGTTTTATTTTTCAAAATATTCCCCTATTTTTCACAGACCAAGCTTTGCCCGCAGCTGCTGCCAGAAGCCGTGAGGTGCTGCCGGTGCTTTTGGCACGGCAGTATGCACCAGAATTGCGTCTGTGCCGATGGTCTCGATCTCCTGCCACGGGATGGTCAGGCTCTCGTCCCGGCCCAGCAGACCAAAAAGCCGCGGTCTGCCCAGCAAAATCAAGCTTTGCAGCTGCGCCGTTGCGGGGTCAAGCTCCAAATCGTCCGCGCGGCCAAGGCACACCCCCTGCTCCAGCTGAACGACCTCCTTCTCACAAAGTTCCCGGATCGTCACGGTGCTCTCCCCTTTCTGTCACAGCATACGCCGGGGCGGCATTTTCTATGCCAAAGGGGTGGAAAGCACCCGCCCGGTTGTGGTATACTATGGAAAATATCTGGAAAACATCCAATACAAGCGAGGCAGTATTTATGTATAAAAGCATTATTTTTGATATCGGCGGTGTACTGGTGGATTTTGACCCCAAAGCCTACTTGGTAGACCGGCTGTGCAACGCCGAAATGGAGGAAAAGGTCTACGATTTGACCTTTGGCAGCGAGGAGTGGCAGTTGCTGGACGCAGGCAAACTTTCCCGCTATGACGGCAACCAGCGAATGCTGGAGCACGCCCGTGCCGAGGGCTGTGCCTTTGAGGTGCAGGGCGTGCTGGACGACTGGATGCATATTCTGCGCCCGCGTCTGCGGATGCTGGAACTGGTTCGGCGGCTGAAGAACCACGGCTATTGCGTGTATTACCTGAGCAACATTCCGCAGGATGTGCTGGAATTGCTGACCGAGCGCGGCGTACTGACCCAGTTTGACGGCGGCGTAGCCTCCTGTGAGGTACAGGTGAATAAGCCTGACCCGCAGATCTACAAGGCTTTGTTGAAAAAGTATCAGCTGAAGGCCAGCGAATGCATATTTATCGACGACAGACTGGAAAACGTGCAGGCCGCCTTTGCGCTGGGCTTTGCCGGCATCCAGATGAAGGACAGCGTTGGTACGCTGATCCGCAGCCTTGCCACTTGTAACGTGGCGCTGCGCTGAATGTTCATATAACAAACAGCAGCCCCTGCCGGAAAGGTTTCTCCGGCAGGGGCTGCTGTGCGTTGGTGGGGAACTTACTTTTCCTCGTAGCTCTGGCAGTAGTGCGGGGTCTCCACCTGCTGGGTGGTGCAGCTGCACTGCTCCGTCACCTTGATCTGCGGCAGATCACATTTGCAGCCGTCCACGTTGTGGCAGCACGCGCAGACATCACAGGTCACGCCGATGTTTTCCATGTTTATCACCTCTTTGTCCATAGGTTGCCCTATGGAGCAAGAGTTTATACATGGGTTTTACCAAGCAGCCAGATCTGCGCCCAGCTTACGGCAGGCAGCCTGCACATCATCATCGGGCGTTTCGTTGCAGATGAGCCCTTCCTCGCTGAACAGCTGTGCGCCGTCGTCCTGTGCGCGCTGCGCCCAATCGCGCATCCACTGACCATCGCCCCAGCCGTAGGAGCCGAACAGTGCGATCTTTTTGCCGTTCAGCGAGCCTTCCAGTGCAGCAAACATAGGCTCGAACTCACTCTCTTCCAGCTGCTCTGCGCCCATAGCCGGGCAGCCAAAGGCCACCACGTCAAACTCTGCCAACTTTGCGGGGGTCATCTCGGCGCAGGGTACGATGGTGCCGTTGGCGCCTGCGCCCTCGGCGATGCAGTTTGCCATGGTCTCGGTGTTGCCGGTGGCGCTCCAGAATACGATTGCTACTTTGCTCATAAAACTCTACCTCTTTCTTTGTGTAGTTAGTTTAGAATAACTTCATGTTCTGTGAAAATGCGTCCATGTTTCATGACGCATTTTTGTAGTTAGCATTTTCTAACCGTCAACAGGATACCACAGCCCTGCCCTGCTTGTCAAGACGTTCGCGCAATGTTTGCACGGTGCAACAATGCCGCCTTTCTCAAAAGTGCATGAAGCGTGTATTTCAGCCGCCTAATACGCGGAAAACTACCAACAGCACCCCGTAGATGACCGGCTGGTGCAGCAGATACAACAGCAGCGAGTGCCGCCCAAGCCAGCCCAGCGGCGGGCAGACCGAGCAACGCAAGGGCTCCATGCGCTGCCGCCCTACAATGCCGTAGAGAAAGTACCCTGCCCAGAACAGAAACAGCCACGGCAGAAGGGCAAAATAATCCGTAGAATAGAACCACCACGGATAAAAGCCAAAGTACGCTGTAACGTAGTTTGCATAGAGTGTCTGCGGCAGCCAGAGGCGCAGACTACCAAAACCCAGATAGCCTGCCGAAACATTGCGGGTAAGGGCGAACAGCACTGCGGAGATAGCAAACCCTGCTGCGGGTGGAATGCGCCGCAGCGGCTTTTCCAAAAGGCCGGTCAGCAGCATAGCGCTGCCCAGCAGGGTCAGCACACCAAAGATAACTCTGTCCTCCGGCATAAAAAGCAGCGTGACTGCCGTGACAAGCGCCCCTGCCCCAAACACCTGTGCGCCCCGGCGCAAGGTATGATGCCCCAGTTGCACACAGAAGCCGGACAACAGAATAAACACCCAACAGATGCTCTGCTGCCACAGATGCCCGGGCAGACCATAATACCAGTCGGCCTGAATGCCGAAGAGATTGACCAGATCCCAGCAGCCGTGATAGAGCATCATACTGACCAGATCCAGCCCGCGCAGTTCGTCCAAAAGGGCGTAGCGGCCAGAAGTGTTACGATACTTCACGTCGGATTCCTTCTTTTTTGTCACGCTGTTACACCGTTTTCCGGCGCAGCAGGCTCATGGGCGGCAGCTCCGGGGTGGGCATGGTGTATTTTTCCATGGCGTGAGGAGTGCTTTCCACCCGCTCCCCTGTTTCGTTTTCGATCCATTCCGGGGTAAGCGGGATGCTGCGTCCGTCCGGGCACAGTGCCTCCAGCGTATCCCCAAGGCTCCATTTGCCGCGCTGCTGGCAGTGGGCGATGCCATTTTCCCAGCTGTCCACCGTACCCACGAACTCCCACTCGCGGATATAGGTAGCGCTGTCGGTGGCCTGTTTGGCCTGCTCGCGGCCGAAATAGAAGCCCGGAGAGTAGTGCCGGTGGCTGGTGCGGGTAAGCTCTGCGTACACCTCCGGCGGCAGTTCAAAGTTATCGTTTGCCGGGTCGGCCAGATAGGCGTCCAGTGCCTTGCGGTAGGCAACGGTAACACTGGCCACATAGTAGAAGGTCTTGGCACGGCCTTCGATCTTCAGGCTGTCCACGCCCGCCTTGCAGATCAGGTCAATGAAGGGCGCGGTGCACAGATCGTTGGCGTTAAGGATGTAGCTGCCGTTCTCGTTCTCGCCGATCTCATAGAGCTGGCCCGGGCGGGTCTCCTCGCTGAGATAATACTTCCAGCGGCAGGGCTGGGCGCACTGGCCGCGGTTGGCGTCGCGCCCGGCCATATAGTTGGACAACAGACACCGGCCGGACACGCTCATGCACATAGCACCGTGCACAAAGGCTTCGATCTCCAGCTCCGGCGGGGTCTTATCGCGCAGGATGGCAATATCCTGCAAGGTCATTTCCCGGGCCAGCACCACCCGCTTTGCGCCCATTTTGTAGGCGGCGCGGGCGGCTGCCCAGTTGGTGATGCCGGTCTGGGTGGAAAGATGCACGTCAATGTCCGGGGCAAAGGTCTTGCAGGCATCCAGCACACCAAGGTCTGCCACAATAAAGGCATCCACACCGGCCTTGGCAGCCTCCTTGATGGCCTCCGGCAGACGGTCGGCCTCCTCGTTGGTGGGCAGGGTGTTCATGGTCAGGTAGACCTTGCGGCCGCGGGCGTGGGCGTAGATAACGCTTTCCGTCAGCTGCTCCGGGGTGAAATTAGCCGGGGCAGAGCGCATACCAAACTCCGGCAGGCCGCAGTAAACGGCATCGGCACCGTAGTTGATGGCATAACGCAGACGTTCCGCATCGCCCGCCGGGGCAAGCAGTTCCGGGATCTGTAACATTGTAGGTTCCTCTCTTATGTATCACAGTTTTCTGACCGGAAAGGGGCCGCCGCACCATGTTTTTGTGCAGCGGCCTTTCCTCAGTTTTTCAGGTTTTTGTTCACAGCTGCGGCAGTTTTGCAGTTGGCATTGTGCTCTGCCAGCGTGTGGGCATAGTAGTAATTGCCCTTGAGGTCGGTCACAAAGAAGTAAGCGTTCTTGGCTTCCTCATCGGGCTGCGGCTCCAGCGCTGCCTTGATGGCGGCAAGGCCGGGGTTCGAGATAGGGCCTGCGGGCAAACCGGTGCAGCTGTAAGTGTCGTAGGCTGCAAGGATATTTTCCGGGATATCGTCCCAGCCGCCGTAGTAGGGTGCGACCCAGTTCCAGAGATAGTTGTTGTCGGCGTCGCTCTGGATATGGCTGGAGGTGTTGCTTTGCAGCCGGGGGTAGGGCGAGCCCTCTGCCAGACGATTGCGGAACACCTGCGCCACGTTGGAGTCCTGACTGTTGCCCGCTTCCTCCTGCACAAAGGAGGCAAGGGTGACAAGCTCCGGCAGGGTCATTCCCTGCTTTTTGAGCGCTGCGTACATTTCCTTGGTAAATTGTGCATCGAACTGGGCATAGAAAGTGGCCACATAGTTATGCACCGTATCACCCTTCAAAAAATCGTAGGTCTCCGGGAAAAGATAGCCCTCGCACTTCATAAAGCGGTTCGGGGCATCCTTATCCTCCGGGACATACTGCCAGAAGGTATAAGCGCTGAAATCGCCCTCGTTGGCTTCCTTCAGAAACTCCTCGGCGGTGCACAGACCGGCGGCTTCCATCTTCTGGGCAATGGCAATGGCCGTGGTACCCTCCGGGATGGTCACCCGCACTGTTTCTGCCTTGGCGTACTGGGAAAGCGTGCTGATGAGTGCATCGTAGGAACTGCCGGTGGTCAGTTCAAAATCGCCGTACTGCAGCTTTGCGGCAGCGCCCTTTTCCCCCACATACCAGCGGAACAGGTAGGCAGAGCGGATGACGCCTGCATCCTTGAGCTTGTTGGCAATAGCCGCTACGCCGCTGCCCTGCGGGATGCTTACAATCACCTCTGTGCTGCCGGGTGCACCATTGCCGTGAATCTCATTGTAGGCAAACCGCACCGCTGCGCCCGCTGCCAGAAGAAGCAGCAGAAGCACTACCAGCAGAATTTTGCCTGCACCGCCCTTTTTGCGGGCTGCGTGTGTATCGTTGTGTGCCATACGCACCTTCCTTTTTTCAGTTTTCCAGCATCAGACGCAGATAGCTTTCGCTCACGTCAAAGGGCTCTGCGTCAAAGCGGATCATGCCGTATTCCTGCCGGGTGCCCTCGCCCAGAAACAGCGGCTGAGCAGCGCCTACCGTGATGACCGCCTTTTCCACGATGACTTCCTTCTCGCGGGCGGCTTCCATCAGGATCTCGGCGGCGCGGTCGCTGTCGGCCATCATCTCCACAAAATACAGGGTATCCTCCTTGCGGAAGTAGATGCCGTAGCCATGTTCGTTGGACACGATGGTAGCGCCCCGGGCGTACAGCTCCTGCAACACCACCGCCATGCGTTCCGGGCTCAGCTGCACGGTATCCTTCCAGAACTGTTCCCGCAGCTCGCACAGCTTTTTGGCCGTCACCGTGTCAAATTCCGCCTGGCTCCACAGGTTGCGGCTCACCTCACGAGGCAGGCAGCGCAGGGCAAAAGCCTTTGCAAAGCCTTTATCCTGCAGCAGAGCGGCCTGTGCTGCATCTGCCGGGACTGTCACGGTAAAGCCTGCGCCCCGCAGCTTTTGGTGGGCGCACAGGGTATCCAGCAGACCCGCCAGCAGCAGACTGCCCTCGCCGCACAGGCACAGGTAATTGCCCGTGCGCCCCTGCAGGGTGACCGGCACAGCCAGCGCAGCCGCCACGATGGCGTCGTTTTCATCGGCCACATAAATGTTCTGCATACCGGCAAAGCGTTCCAGTACCATTTTTGCAAAATCTTCGGTATCATGATGCTGGCTCTGCCACAAAGCCAGCACTGCCGCCTCGTCGGACGGCTGCATCAGACGATACATCGTTCAGGATGCCCCCTCTTATCGTATTTTATTGTTCAGCCCAGTGTTTTCCGGGCAAGCTGTTGCACCTCTTGCTGGATCTCTTCAATGCTGCGCATGGCGTCCCCGCTGGTGCAGTGCACGGTGTCCCAGCCAAGATGCCGGGCGCAGAACTCAGCAGCGGCGCGGCTGCGCGCCAGATAGGCGGTATCTTTCTCGTGCACATCCTTTTTGCTCTCGTCGCCGTGGTAGCGCTGGGTCATCAGCCGCTGGCTGACCGCCGGGTCTACCTGCAAATAGATGACCCTGTCCGGTGCGGGCAGACCCAGCAGACGGAACTCGTAATCGAACAGCCAGTGCAGATATTCCTCCCACTGCTCCTGCGGAAGCTTCGAGCACTGGTGCACCGCGTTGGAGGTGGTGTATCGATCGGCGATGATCACACCGCCCTGCTCATAAAAGCTGCCCCAGCTGGTTTTATAGCTGGCATAGCGGTCCACTGCGTAAAAGCTGGAAGCCGCGTAGGCGTTTACATCGTCCGGGTGCTGGCCGAACTGCCCCGCCAGATACATTTTGACCAGTGCGCTGGAATCGCTGGCATAATCCGGGAAGGTGATCTTCTGCACCGGCACGCCCTGCGCGGCAAGATGCTCTGCCAGCAGCTTTGCCTGTGTGGCCTTGCCGCTGCCATCCAGCCCTTCCAGTACGATCAGTTTACCTTTGCTCATACGGCGGCACCTTCTTTGATAGCGGCATATTTTGCGCGCACCTCAGCGGTCTTGCCGCAGCACATCTTGCCCTCCGGGCAGGCACCGCACAGGCAGGCAGGGCCGGCCTTGGCAAAGATATGGGGTGCTACCGGGTACACCAGCGCGAACATTTTTTCGGCCAGCTCCCGGATCTCCCACTGGGCGCGGCTGCAGCAGCGCAGGTGGAAAAAGTTCTGCAGGCTGCGGGCGTTCATGGTCACGACCATCTTGGTCTCGCAGGCGTTGGGCAGCACAAAGCGGGCGTCCTCGTTGGCCTGTTTAGACGCCTTGGCGCGGGCCTGCTTTTCCGGCATTCCCTCAGCCATCAGACGGGCGGTGTGCCCCTCCTCCAGCTTATGAGCGAGGTCAAGATAACGCTGGGCGTCCTCTTCCATGCTGGCAAGGAAAGCGGCTTTTGCTTCCGGGATGGCTTCGATCTCCGGGGGCGTCACATAGCGGAAATCATCCAGACGCACATAGCGCTGGCTCTGCACGCTGAAGGACGCGATGCGGTGCCGGGTGATCTGGGCAAGCAGGGTGCGGCTGACCCCCTCGATGCCAAAGGTAAAGCTGGCGTGCTCGATGGGGCTGGCATGACCAAGGTCACTGAGCATGGTCAGGAATTTTGCAGTTTTTTCCTCGTCCAGCCCATCCAGAAGGTCGGTGATGTGGGCGTCGGAGTAACAGAGCTTTGCGGCAGCCGCCACCACCTTTTCCGGTTCCGGGGTGTGGGCGATCAAACGAACAGTCATCATAGGGTCATTCTTCCTCCGTAATCTTGGTCAGGGGCGCAAAATTAGCCATCGTTTTCTTGATGCCCACTTTTTCAAAGTTGATCTCCACGATCTGATCCCCGGTAACGGGCTTTGCCTTCAGCACCGTGCCGCGGCCAAATACTTTGTGCTCCACGATATCGCCTTTCATATATGTTTTGGGCTTCGTTTTTCTAAATTTTGCAAGCTGTTTTGATTTTTCGTACCCAATTATGTCATTTTCTATAATCTCGATTGTTTCCTGAGAAATATTTTTTGTTTGCAAAATATATGCAGTATTCATCCTCGGATTATAAAATCCCAATCTTTCAATGCTCTTAAACTCGTCTTGCCCTGAATGGATTCCCATAATCCAGTACATCAATATCTGCAAAACATGCTTACTCATAGGTTTGTTTTTTGAAACCTTGAAGTCCCATAACGTATCCTTTGTTAGATAATCTCCATCTCCGCAGGTTACAACAGATGTATATCCTCCATAAACACCTTTCTCCATTAGTCCATAAAAGCATTGACGTTCATCCAACTCACTGGTTGGTCCGAATGTAAATCCATCTTTAACTATCGGACCATATTCTTTCCAAAAATCAAGGCTCCTTTTTACCATAATTTGGATGTCTGAAATTGTCACTGCATCTATGGCAATATTCATAGCATTATATTTGTTCTGAACCGCCCATCCAGTTGCCCTATAATAGGCATCAAAACTTGCCATTTTGTACGCACACTCCACTGATGTTTTATCAACATCCTTAATTGCGCGCAATAATGATTTGGCCACCTCTACAGCATCGTCATATCCACAATAACGTTTTGCATAGCTTGCGCCCTTACATGATGGTTCAAAAGCTTTTACTTTCTTTGCTCCCATCAAATAACGTGTTAGATAGTCCACTGTAGCTCCCACTGTTCCAGGGTTAGAAAAAGATTGCTGCTGCAATTTATTGTCATCTGTAAATTCGACAACTTTAAATTGGTCAAGTTTAACAAATCCTCCTCGAGGTTGTTTGATACGAGAAGCTACTTCCGTCACACAGGCCACTGCATCATCATTCCTTTTCAATTTTATTCAATAGTGGAGAATTTGCCATCATTTTCTTTGTTCCACTATTTTTAAATCGAACCACCACTATTATATCGCCATGGCTTATATCAACAGATAGAATTTCACCTACGCCGAAAGCCTTATGCATTACACTATCACCCGGTTCAAAACGTCTTTCTTTTGTTGCAGGCATTGGCTGAAGAACCGGCTTTGCTGTAAAGTTTGTTTGCTTTACAGTATTTTTTGTCGCATTTTCGCTGGAATATGCAGAGCCAAATTCGCTGCTTCTGGTAGTCGGCTGGGTAGAGCTATTGCCATAGTGACTGCCAAAGCCGGAGGAAGATGTGCTTCTTCCACCGTAGGATGAGCCGAAGCCACGGCCTTCACCGGCGTTATATTCCCGGTTCAGGTAGCCGCTGCGGCTGCCTGAACTGTAGCCCGAGCCATAACCGCCGCCGTAGCTGCTGCGGCTGTAACCGGAGGGGCCGGAGTAACCGGATGCCCCGCCGGGCACGGTGTCGCTGTAACCAGAACCCCAGCCGCCCATACGGGAACGCTTCTCCAGCGCAGGGCTGCGGGTCTCCTCGATATATTCCGGCTCGATCTCCCGCAGAAAGCGGCTGGGCTCGTTGTACTGGGTGCGGCCGTACAGCATCCGGGTGACGCTGTTGGAGATGTACAGCTCCTTTTTGGCGCGGGTGATACCGACGTAAGCCAGACGGCGCTCTTCTTCCAGATCTGCTTCGGAGTACTTGCTCATCTCGCTGGGGAAAACGCCCTCCTCCATGCCGATGAGGAACACATAAGGGAACTCCAAGCCCTTGGCAGAGTGGATGGTCATCAGCACCACCTGATCGCTGCTTTCGTTGTAGCTGTCGATATCACTGATGAGGGCGATATCCTCCAGATAGCCCTCCAGCGTGGCTTCCTCGCCGTGCTGGTCACAGTAGTTTTTGACGTTGTTCACCAGCTGACCCAAGTTCTGCAGACGGTCGGCGGCATCCTCGTGCCCCTTGGCGGCGTCTGCTTCCAGCATGGCCTTGTAGCCGGTCAGTTCAATGACGTCGGAGGCAAACTCGTCCAGTGTGCGGGTTGCAAGAGAATCCTGCAAACGCTGGTAGATCTGCCAAAACTTGAGCAGCGGCATGACCGCGCGGGAAAGTTTCGCGTATTGGTCTGCATGGCTGATGATATCCAGCATACTGACCCCCTGCTGCCCGGCAAGGTCTGCAATGACATCCACGGTGGTAGCACCGATCTTGCGGGCGGGCTCGTTGATGATGCGGCGCAGCCGCACATCGTCCCGGGGGTTGGCTACAATAGACATATAGGAGTGAATGTCCTTGACCTCCTTGCGGTCGTTGAAGCGCTGCCCGCCCACGATCTTATGCGGGATGCCCGCGCGGGTGAAGTAGCTTTCGATGGGAGCCGACTGGGCGTTCATACGGTAGAGAATGGCGTGGTCTGCCAGATGCCCGCCCTCCTTCAGGTGCTGACCGATGACATCCGCAATATGGCTGGCTTCGTCCTGCTCATTCTCGGCGGTATACACCTGCACCTTATCGCCCTCACCGTTGTCCGTCCACAGGGTCTTGCCCTTGCGCTCGGTGTTGTGCTGGATGACGCAGTTGGCTGCGTTGAGGATATTGGAGGTGGAGCGGTAGTTCTGCTCCAGTCGGATGGTCTTGGTGCCGGGATAGAGTTTTTCAAAGTTGAGAATGTTCTCAATGGTAGCGCCGCGGAAGCGGTAGATGCTCTGGTCGTCATCGCCCACCACGCAAATGTTGCGCTCCGGCCCGGTGAGCAGGCTGACCAGACGGAACTGCGCCACGCTGGTATCCTGATACTCGTCCACCAGCAGGTAGCGGTACTTGTTCTGGTAGAACTCCCGTACATCCGGGTGTTCAGCCAACAGCTGCACGGTCTGGTAGATGAGGTCGTCAAAATCGAACGCACCGGCCTCTTTTAGCTTTTTCTCGTAAGCTGCGTAGATGCGGGCGGTCTGGGTGCTCTTCACGTCTCTGGCGTGGTCTGCAAGTGCCTGCTCCGGGCTGAGCAGCTGATCCTTCCAGCGGCTCATCTGGTTGATGGCGGCCTTGATGGGCAGGAATTTATCATCGATGCTCAGCTCTTTATATACGGTTTTCATTACACGCTGGGCATCGTCTGTATCATAGATGGTAAAGCTGCGGGGGTAGCCGATCTCTTCGGCCCAGCGGCGCAGAATGCGCACACAGGCCGAGTGGAAGGTGGAGGCGAACACCTCGTCTCCTTCCTCGCCGCCCAGCATCCGGCGCAGACGCTCTTTCAGCTCCCCTGCCGCCTTGTTGGTAAAGGTAATGGCCATCACATTCCAGCTGCGCACCGCGTTCTGGCGCAGCATCCCGTCCAGCCAGCTGGGGGCATCGGTGCCGGTCATGATGGCGGTACGCAGAGCCTTGACGTCCTCCTCGGTCACCGGGCGGGGCGTTTCCTTAGAGCCGTGTGCCGAGCCGAACCGGATGAGGTTGGCGATGCGGTTGACCAGCACGGTGGTCTTACCGCTGCCGGCACCGGCAAGGATGAGCAGCGGGCCATCCGTGGTAAATACAGCCTGCCGCTGCATATCGTTCAGGCGGCCGAATTGCTTTTCAATGTAAGTATCACGCAGGGTGCAGAATTCCTGCCCGAGAGATGCTGCCATGGTTTCACCTGTTTCCTTCGCTGTTATTCATACCGTATAGTATAACACATTTCAAAATAGTTGTACACCAAAACTGCATAGAGTTACAGCTGCTTTTCCAGCAGATAGCGGTCGTAGCCGCCGTACATCTCCCGGCGACAGCGGATGACGAAGCCGCCGGCCTGTGCGTTGTGCAGGCTGTAACTGTTGTCCGGGCTGACGGTAGCCCCCAGATGGGTGATCTGCGGCGGCAGCAGCGGCAGAGCCGCTTCCAGCATGGCGCGCTGCAAGCCGTTGCCCCGCCAGTCCGGGTGCACTACTGCGCTGTCTGCGTTGGCCCAGTGCTGCCACTGACTTTGCGGCACGCCCAGAAAAGCAGCGTAGTTCTCACTGCTCTGCCCGCACAGGCGCAGGATGAGGTAGGCCCCCAGCCGCCCCTGCTGCCACGCACCGATACATATCCCGGTGCGCAGATAACCGGTAATGTTTTCCAGCGTATCCGGCACGAACTGCTCCGGGTGCGGCATGGCGGCGCGCACTTCGTTTTGCAGCGCGAACACCGCCGGTGCCTCGGCAGGGGTGCAGCGCCGCAGGGTAACGGTCTGCCGGGCGGGCCGGCCGCCTACTTTTTGCAGAAAATAGTCCATCTGTACTATGCCCTCCAAAATAAAATCGTACTTTTCAGCAGATTCCAGTATAAATGACGCTTTTCTAAATGTCAAATTATGCTATAATAAGAGAGAAGGGGCTGTGGAGGAATCCACCCGGCCCGTTTGTATGAAGTTCGGGGCGGCATTGCCGCCCGGAAACGGAGGAACCATCCATGAAAGATCCCGCACTGGCATCGTCCAGCCGCTTGGGCGGCGCTGTGATCAGTGACCGCGTTGTTGCAAGCCTGCTGGAGGAGCTGACCAACGGGCGCTATGCCCAAGCCGACCGCCTGCCCGCCGAGGTAGACCTTGCCACCGAGTTGGGGGTAAGCCGCACCGTGATCCGTGACGCGCTGAGCGAGATGGAGCGCGCCGGTTATGTGGAACGGGTGCGCGGTATTGGCACGGTAGTGAACCGTGCTGTGCTGGGGCTGCGCAGCCGCTTGGACCAGAAGCTGGAGTAT
>OHEU01000261.1_pt1 | contig 34159 bp, 28 predicted proteins | sample 1567341 | NCBI WGS metagenome assembly OHEU01 (sample SAMEA3879524, study PRJEB24766) | human gut metagenome | biome: human-associated habitat; feature: feces | place: USA | collected 1985/1987 | reverse complement strand
TAACACTGACAATTAGATCGTTAGGTTGTTTTTGACTGATTTACGAGCATCCCTATAATAGAAAATAATATACCTAATTCTGGTACCTTAAAAAGACTGGATTTATCTGAGGCGGAATTGGTAATGTCTTATAATCCAGAAGACAATCAATTAGACGATGAGGTTTTATCTGCCGGGGCTATATCTGCAAATATCTTTAACGATTTTAGCGATATGGAGTATCTTGGGTTGCCTAATGGCGTAACAGATATTCCTGATGATGGTTTTGCTGGAAGGCCCGGTATCGTAGAAATGGCTATACCTAAAACGGTTAAATATATTGGATTCGCAGCTTTTTCTGGGAACAAAGATATTTCGGTCGTAGATATAAAAGAAGGCGATATGAACTCTATAGGGATGTATGCGTTCGCAAATAGTTCTCTTATAAGCATATCTTTACCTGAGAATATTGAAAGGATAGGTTCTTCCTGCTTTTGGAATTGTACGTCTCTTCGTAAAATCGATGTTCATTGTAATATTGATAATTTATCCCTTACTTTTGATGGCTGTACCTCTTTGGAGAAGGTGGTGATAGAAAATGGGGATTCCCCCATAGCTATAGGCGAAGGTACCTTTAGAAATTGTGCTTCTTTGAAAACAGTAGTAACATCATCAACTATAACCAGTTTCGGACGTTTTTGTTTTCAAGGATGTACTTCGTTAGAAACATTTATTATGCCTCCAAGCGTTAATGAGATTGGCAAAGGTTGTTTCTCCGGTTGCAGTAATCTAAAGACGGTATATGTGACCCCTAAAGAGTTCTATGCAAGTAAATCTAATACTTGGCATTTTAAGGATGAAATCTCTGTTAATCTGTTAACCCCCTATTTGCCAGCAGTATTTGGGTTTTCATATATGTATTACGGAACTCTCTGTCTGAAAAACGACGTATTGCTAAGCAAGGTTCCTTATGTATATCAGATAAGTGCGTACTCTGTAAAGGGCATTGCAAATGGAAAGGTAGTTCTGTCTGAAGTGACAAATGGTGTACTGAAAGGCGGAGTCGCGTATGTCGTTTCTGGACGGAATATTTATTATGATACAGGTTCTAATTACTATGGTTTTACCTTTTCCCTTGAAGATGGTGAAGAACCTTTAGTCGAAAATGCGCTTTTTCAGGGAGTATATGAAGACACCTATGCTCCTGCCGGCTCTTATGTCCTTCAGCCTGATGGTAATTTTCATATCGTGGCAGAAGACAATACCATTAAGGTGGGAGCCAATCATGCTTACTTGAATGTTCCTATGAACACCAATGAACCCCAGTTGGTGATGCAGTTTGATGATGGCGGTACAACTGGTGTTGATTGTGTAACGGAAGTAGAGAAGAAAACAGACAATCGGCTGTATGACCTTATGGGCCGCCGTGTCATCACTCCGCAGAAGGGGCATATTTATGTGCGTGGTAATAAGAAAATCATTTATTAATCTAATAATACATAGTAATTATGGAAAAGTATATAAAGCCAAAATCAGAATTGATAATAGTGGAAACCAAGAGTTGTATCTGTGATGCGTCTATGTCTATGTCCAAAGACCCCGCAACCGGGCCTGCTTGCTCGCCTAAGTTCTATGCAGACGAGGACGAGATGGAGGATAACTCACTTTCGTGGTGACGAAAAACTAACCTCTCTATATAGCCCATATCCCACTGTAGAGATATGGTGACGGGCTATGCATAATAAAATCCGCTGCTGTAGATAGTGTTTGGATTATACCTCAATGAAGCGTATAATTACCAGCTATCCATAGCAGCGGTTGTTATTCAGTTAGCGCCGTTCATGGCGCACTTGGTCTTTCTCTTAGCCGCCCTTTGCGGCAAAGGCTTATCGCTTAATAGTTCTCAGCCTTGATCTCTAAGCTGCTCTGCTGCTGGTTGCACACGGGGCAAGGAGTTCTTGGATTTATGCATGATTGCATAATAAATAGGTTATCCTTGTTCCAACAGGTTCTTGTCCGTCAGAAAATCCAATAACCCAATAGTCAACACGCCGAGTTCGTCCTCCTTGCGGTGGATGTCATCACCTACGATGACAACCTTACGGAAGTGGTCCTGGATAGACAGTAATGGACGACGTTCTTGCTGTGCCTTCTCTGCCGTAGGCATGTGGAAAGCCGATTGGATATACACCCTGTATGGAGGACGGTTCACCACAAAGTCGACCTCCAACTGTCTTCTGACAAACTTGCCGTTGTCGTCCTTGCCACCAAGCTCAACCAGTCCTACATCCACATTATATCCACGACAGCGAAGTTCATTATAGATAATGTTTTCCATAATGTGCGTTTCTTCTTGTTGACGATAGTTGAGGATGGCAGCACGTATGCCAACATCAGCAAAGTAATACTTGGTTTCGGTACCAATGTACTTTCTGCCCTTCACATCATAACGCAGAGCCTCTTCTATGAGGAACGAGTCTTTCAAATAGTCTATATACTGCTTTATCGTATCTCTTTTGATGACCACCCCTTGTGCAGACTTAAAGGTATTGGCTATTCTTGTCGGATTGGTCGAAGAGCCTATGCCTGAGGCCAGCACACGCACCAGTTCCTTCATTCCTTCTGGATTGCGCAGATGGTTGCGCTCTATCACATCACGCAGATACGTGGTTTCATACAGACTACGTAAATAGTCTGTTTTCTTTTCTTCCGTTTCAAGCAAAGCCACCTGTGGCAGTCCGCCAAAGGTATAGTAGTCCAGCCATGCTTGGCGTATATCGCCACCTATGCCTTTGAAGTATTCGTCAAAGGTGAGAGGCCAGATACGTATCTCATCACCTCTGCCTCTGAACTCAGTCACAACATCACTTGACAGGAAGCGGGAGTTTGAACCCGACACATACACATCTACATACTTCATGTGTGTCAAGCTAAGAATGACCTCCACAAAATCTTCTACCAGTTGCACCTCGTCCAAGACTATATAATAAGGATTGCCATCATCTGCAACCTTTGAGTCTATATAGTCGAGCAAAACATCGGGCTTCCTCAACCGTCTGTTACGGAAATCATCAAGTTGTATCTCGATGATGTGACTATCGGTCACCCCATGTTCCAACAGCCAGTTGTGCCAGATATCAAACAGCAGGAATGACTTTCCACATCGTCTGACACCTGTTATAATCTTCACAAGACCGTTTCCACGTCCTGCGATAAGTTCATCCAAGTATTTCTTACGTTCAAAAACCATGATAGAGTGCTATATTTGATATTGGTATCATATTTTACACCGCAAAAATACTATTTTAATTCCGAAAAGGTAGCATAAATATGAGAAAATATGGCTTTGACAAGTATAAAAACATAGGAAATGCAGTATAGATGACCACATTTTTCTCTCTATATATGGCCCATATCCCGCTATAGGGATATAACTGACGGGCTATGGCATAATAAAATCCGCTGCTGTAGATAGTGGCTGGATTATACCTCAATGGAGTGTATGATTGCCAGCTATCCATAGCAGCGGATGTCATTCGGTCTGCGCCGTTCATGGCGCATTTGGTCTTTCTCTTGGCCGCCCTTTGCGGCAGAGGGCCATTGCTTAATAATTCTCGGCCTTGAGCTCGAAGTAGCTCTGCGGATGGTTGCACACGGGGCATACCTGGGGAGCCTGCTTGCCTACTACCACGTGGCCACAGTTGCGGCATACCCAGATGGCGTCGCCTTCGCGTGAGAATACGAGGGCATCCTCAATGTTCTTCAGCAGCTTGCGGTAGCGCTCCTCATGGAGCTTCTCGATGGCAGCCACGCCGCGCATCTTGGCAGCTATCTCTGTGAAGCCCTCTTCCTCGGCCTCTTGTGCCATGCGGTCGTACATGTCGGTCCACTCATAGTTTTCGCCCTCGGCGGCAGCCTTCAGGTTGCTTCTGGTATCCTTTACGGCGCCACCTTCAAGGTACTTGAACCACATCTTGGCGTGCTCTTTCTCATTGGCAGCTGTCTCTTCAAAGATGGCAGCTATCTGCTCGAAGCCGTCCTTCTTGGCGCGTGATGCGAAATAGGTATATTTGTTGCGAGCCATAGACTCACCTGCGAAAGCCTCCATGAGGTTCTTCTCTGTTTTGGTTCCTTTAAGTTCTTTCATAATCATTTCTGTTTTGTTTGTTATTCTGGGTGCAAAGTTAGCCATATATCCGACAGCCTCCAAACGTTTTTTTCTATCTGCCCATAGAAAAAATCTATAATAGTGTGCTCTGCCGTTGATTATTTTATTAACTTTGCCCATACAAATGATAATTTTAACGCGTAAATAGGCCATGACATTACAACAGATGGAATATATTGTTGCGGTATATCGGCTTCGCCATTTCGCCCGTGCCGCCGAGCATTGTGGGGTCACCCAGCCCACGCTGAGCGCCATGATACAGAAGTTGGAAACCGAATTGGGCGTGAAGATATTTGAACGCTCGTCGCAGCAGGTGATACCCACCGAGATAGGCCGCAAGGTGGTAGAGCAGGCATGGAAGGTGCTGGTGAGAGCCAACCGCATCCACGACATCGTGAACGAAGAGCGCCAGTCGCTGGCAGGCACTTTCAGTCTGGGCATCCTGCCCACCATAGCCCCATATCTGCTGCCCAGGTTCTTCACCCGCTTGCAGCGCGAGCACCCCGAGGCCGATATCCGCGTAATGGAGATGAAGACAGCCGACATCAAGCGTGCCCTCAATCGGGGCGAGCTCGACGCCGCTATCCTGGTGAGCCTCGACGATATGGACCACTATGTGCAGACGCCGCTCTTCTATGAGCAGTTTCTGGCCTACGTGTCGCGTGGCGATGCCCTCTTCTCTCACAAGGCCATCAAGACCAGCGACCTGAACAACGAATTCCTGTGGCTGCTCGACGAGGGCCACTGCTTCCGCGACCAGCTGGTGAAGTTCTGCCGCCTCAAGTCGGCTGACAGCAGCAAGAAGACCTATTCGCTCGGCAGTATCGAGACCTTTATGCGCATGGTGGAGGGTGGCCAGGGCGTCACCTTCATTCCCGAGCTGGCTCTCGAACAGCTCTCTCCGGCTCAGCACGAACTGGTGCGCCCCTTTGCTCTGCCCATACCTGTGCGCGAGGTGGTGCTGCTTACCACGCGTGCCTTTGTGCGCCACTCGGTGCTCAATCTCATTGCCGACGCCGTGCGTAGCAGCGTGCCCCAGCGCATGCTTCAATACAACAATACCGAGCAGAGGGTGTAGCCGCAGGCCTGCACCTGATGAAGAAACAATTAAAACAGATGATTATGGAAAATATTGCTGTCCGGTAAAAATCAAAATAGCATAAAATCTCGCCCGAAGCCCAGTAAATCTGACTTCGGGCTTTCTCTTTCCAACAATAAGCCCTCTTAATCGAAAAGATTAGGTTGTGGCGGCGCTTTTTGCGTCTCTTTTTGCAAGAATATCATTCCATGTTTTCTCGGGTTCTTCCATGAAAGCGATAAAATCGACGTAGTACATGAGCTTGAATCCAACCATGGTAACAACCAGCGAGAATGCACTGTATCTGTTTCTCACAGTCTTTGGGCTCGTGCGTCTGCCCCATAGCGCATTCCCATTATCGTTATGTGAGCGTATTGTTTTTTTTACTATTATGTTGGCGGTTATGAGGAGCATTGTGCAATTATTCCCGAATAATAGACTGCTTCTTCATTTTTTTTTGTACTTTTGTCCTCGTCTTTTATTACATATAGGATGAAAACAGTAAGAAGCATGATGGCGATACTGGCACTGGCCGTATCGATAGAAATGGGGGCACAGGGCGTTATACGCTCTAAGATCACGCCTGCTCCGAAAGTTACGCATACCACACCCTCAAAGTCTAAGATACAGAAGCGTACGGTGCAGACCCGAAAGAGTGGGCCGTCACGTAAGCAACTGCTGGATAAGGCTGTACGTGATATGGTACGCGTAGAGGGCGGCACCTATACGATGGGACTTACCAAGGGTATGCAGGACATAATGGGGGGTGGGCCTCGCCGGCTCATAGAGTTACGGTAAGCTCTTTCTTTATCAGTAAGTATGAGGTGACTCAGGCGCTGTGGCGTGCCGTCATGGGCAGTAACCCTTCGCAGTTTAAGGGCGACAACAGACCTGTGGAGAAGGTGAGTTGGGACGACTGCCAGCTGTTTCTGTCGCGTCTCAGAACACTTACCGGCTACAGTTTCCGTCTGCCCACCGAGGCCGAGTGGGAGTATGCCGCACGCGGTGGTAACAGGTCGCGTGGCTATGTGTTCAGCGGTAGTGACAACCTGTATAACGTGGCCTGGTACAAGGGCAATAGCGACATGACCACTCACGATGTGGGTGGCCTGGAACCCAACGAACTGGGGTTGTATGACATGGCGGGCAATGTGAATGAGTGGTGCAGCGACTTTAGGGGCGACTATACGGCCAGCCCGGCCGTTGATCCCAAAGGGCCGGCTACGGGCGATACCCATGTAATGCGCGGCGGTGACTGGGATGCGTCGCTGGGAGGGTGCTATATATGTGCCCGAGGCTCGATGATACCCAATTATGGCAAATCTGATACGGGGCTGAGGCTTGCACTGTCAGAGTAGCGTTGCAAAAAGATAGATTATGGAAAAAGAATTTGAAGACTTCTGGACCGCTCATAGTAAACAACTCATTGCGCGAGCCCCCAAGCGCTGGCAGGAAGAGCGAACCCATAGCTTGGGGATGAACACTCTGGGCGACTGGCTGCTCTGGATAGTGCCCGTGGGCGTGGTGGTGTGTCTGATGGATTACAAGTTTGTGGCGAGCAGCCTGGTCAACTTCCTTATCCTGCTCGTCATCTGCGTGGTGTGCGTGGTGGTGTGCCAGATGGTGCGTCCCTATGTCACCGGCAAACGCAGCGTGGCCGAAATAGACAAGGAAATCAAGCAATACTACTACGAGCAGTATCGCCGCGACGGAAAGATAGAACTGTAAGGGTGGTCATATCCGCATCAGGTCGCTCATGATGCTGTCGGAGAGGTAGATGCCGCTGCGGGTGAGGTGAAGGCGGTCGTCGTCGACAGCCAGCAGGCCGCGGCCGATGTGTGGTCTGGCGGCGTTGAGGGCAAACTGCCGGTCTTCGGGCGAAAGGTGCTCGAGCTGCAGTCCCTCTCGCGTGCGTAGAGCAGTGGTGATAAGGTCGTTGTAGTGGGTCTTGGCATCTATCGTCTCGTATTCGCAGGGGCGGATGCCATCTTCTATCGAGCTGATGTAGTCGTCCAGACTGGCTGTATTCCAACTCCTTGTCTTCCCGTCATACGAGTGTGCGGCTGCACCTACGCCTATGTAGGGCGTGTCGTGCCAGTAGCTGCTGTTGTGGCGGCTTCGGAAGCCAGGTAGGGCAAAGTTGCTTATCTCATAGTGTTCATATCCGGCAGCGGTAAGCCGGTCGATAAGCACGTTGTACATGTCGAGCGACAGTTCGTCGCTTATTTCCTTTATCTTCCCTTGTTCCAGATACCGGTAGAGCAGGGTACCCTCTTCATACATCAAGGAGTAGGCCGACAGGTGTTGGGCGCCGAGAGCGAGAGCATGGTCTATGTCGCTCTCCCAGTCGTCCAGAGTCTCGTCGGGAAAACCGAACATGAGGTCTACGCTGATATTGCCGATGTTCAGCTGATGCAGTGTCTCTACAGCCCGTGTTACCTCATCGGCAGTGTGGCGTCGGCGAATCAGGCGGAGCCTGCTGTCACTGAAAGTCTGGGCTCCCATACTTACACGGTTTACCTGTGGCGGCAGGCGGAAACCTGCGCGACACACGTCGTCGGGATTACATTCGATGGTGACTTCGGCGTCGTCGCTCACCCTATACCTATTATATATATAGGAGATGAGTCTGTCGAGATTGCCGGCAGAGAGCATGCTGGGCGTACCTCCCCCCAGATAGATGGTATCGATGCTGTCGGCAGAGGCTTGGCGCATGTCAAGTTCGTGGCACACGGCGTCGATATAACTATCTTGCATATCAGCACGTGTGGTACTGTAAAAGCCACAGTAGGCACAACGTGATGCACAGAAAGGTATGTGAATGTATAAACCAGCCATAATTGGCGCAAAATTACTAATAAGTTGAAAAAAAATGAAGATTTTTGCCGTTTTCTTTTGGTGTTTCTCCTAAAATATATAACTTTAGCATCGATAAAGGCAAGTGTATCGCAACACATGCCATGACTAAGAACATTACTAACAACTTAAATCTTTTTGATATGAGAGTATATCAAACAAATGAAATCAAGAACATCGCGCTGCTTGGCAGTGCGGGTAGCGGCAAGACCACGCTTGCCGAGAGTATGCTTTTTGAAGCTGGAATCATCAAACGTCGTGGTACAGTGGAAGCCAAGAATACGGTGAGCGACTACTTCCCCGTAGAGCAGGAGTATGGCTACTCTGTATTCCCCACAGTATTCCATGTAGAGTGGAACAACAAGAAACTGAATATTATCGACTGCCCCGGTTCCGATGACTTCGTGGGTGGCGCCATTACTGCCCTCAACGTTACCGACCAGGCCGTGATTCTCATCAATGGCCAGTATGGTCCTGAGGTGGGTACACAGAATAACTTCCGTTATACCGAGAAACTCAGGAAGCCCGTTATCTTCCTTGTCAACCAGTTGGATTCAGACAAGTGCGACTTCGAAAATATCATCAACAGCATGCATGAAATCTATGGCAGCAAGTGCGTACAGATACAGTACCCCTTGTCTACCGGTCCTGGTTTCAATGCGCTTATCGACGTGCTCCTGATGAAGAAGTACAGCTGGAAGCCCGAGGGTGGTGCGCCCATCATCGAGGACATTCCTGCCGAGGAGATGGACAAGGCTCTGGAGCTGCACAAGGCTCTGGTCGAGGCTGCTGCCGAGAACGACGAGTCTCTGATGGAGAAGTTCTTCGAAGAGGAAGCCCTCACCGAGGACGAGCTGCGTGAAGGTATCCGCAAGGGTCTGGTAACCCGCTCTATCTTCCCTGTATTCTGCGTATGCGCAGGCAAGGACATGGGCGTTCGCCGACTGATGGAATTCTTGGGCAATGTAGTTCCATTCGTAAGCGAGATGCCTAAGATGCACAATACCCGTGGTGAAGAGGTTGAGGCCAACGCCGCCGGACCAGAGAGTCTGTATTTCTTCAAGACCGGTATGGAGCCCCATATCGGTGAAGTGTCTTACTTCAAGGTTATGAGTGGTTCGGTTAAGTCTGGCGACGACCTTACCAATGCCGACCGTGGTTCCAAGGAGCGTCTGGGTACCATCTATGCCTGCGCCGGTGCCAACCGTATCGCTGTAGACCGTCTCGAGGCTGGCGACATCGGCTGTACCGTGAAGCTCAAGGATGTCAAGACCGGCAACACGCTCAACGGCAAGGACTGTGAGTGGCGTTTCGACTTCATCAAGTATCCCAATTCCAAGTATTCGCGTGCTATCCGCACTACCAATGCCCAGGATATGGAGAAACTCATGGTCGCCCTGCTCAAGATGCGTCAGGAAGACCCCACATGGGTGGTAGAACAGAGCAAGGAGTTGCGCCAGACCATCGTTCACGGTCAGGGAGAGTTCCATCTGCGTACGCTGAAGTGGCGTCTGGAAAACAACGAGAAGCTGAGTGTAGTCTTCGATGAGCCCCGCGTGCCTTACCGTGAGACCATCACCAAGAAAGCCAAGGCCGAGTATCGTCACAAGAAGCAGAGTGGTGGTGCCGGACAGTTTGGCGAGGTTCACCTCATTGTCGAGCCTTATGCCGAGGGTATGCCCGATCCTACCGTGTTCAACTTTGGTGGTCAGGAGTTCAAGATGAACATCAAGAGCCGTCAGGAAGTTGATTTGGAGTGGGGTGGCAAGCTCGTATTCCTTAACTCGGTTGTCGGCGGTGCCATCGATACTCGTTTCATGCCCGCTATCCTCAAGGGTATTATGGACTGCATGGAGCGCGGACCTCTTACTGGTAGCTACGCCCGTGATGTACGCGTAATCGTTTATGATGGCAAGATGCACCCAGTTGACTCCAATGAAATCTCATTCACCCTGGCTGCCCGCCACGCTTTCTCTGATGCGTTCAAGAATGCCGGTCCTAAGATTCTGGAGCCTATCTATGACCTCGAGGTTTCTGTACCGTCAGACTATATGGGCGATGTGATGAGCGACCTGCAGGGACGTCGTGCCCTCATCATGGGTATGGACTCAGAGGCTGGTTACCAGAAACTCCAGGCCAAGATTCCATTGAAGGAGCTCGCCAACTACTCTATTTCTCTGAGTAGCCTTACTGGCGGACGTGCCTCGTTTACCACCAAGTTCGCCAGCTACGAACTCGTGCCCAATGATGTTCAGTCCAAGCTGATTGCCGAGCATGAGGCAGAGCAGAAAGACGATGACGAATAACTGAGTATAAAATCCGAAAATGATGGAGGGAATGGGTAAAGCCATATCCCTCCTTTTTTTTATCCTATCCGTCATCACGATAATTACAAATGCGTAAGTAATCTGTGCATTTATAGTTAATAATGTTAAACTCGGTGTAAATAATTAACCTTTTAATGTTAACGTTTTAAGTATTTACGTATATTTGCATTATGAAAAAGAAAACAATATGGACCATAGCAGTCATCATGGGCGTCAGCTTCCTGATATTGCTTTTCCTGCAGCTCAAGTATATCCAGGAGATGGTGGATATGAAGAAAGAGCAGTTTGACGAGAGTGTCAACCGTTCTCTCTATCAGGCCTCGCGCAATTTGGAGCTTAACGAGACCCTGCGTTATCTTGAGAAAGACGTCAACGAGACTGAGCGTAAGGCCTTCAAGAAGGACTCTGTGGGCACGCGCTCCGGCCATCCCGACGCTACAGTGCAGCAGTCGCATCAGTATGCTGCCGTGGGCAAGGACGGCACTATCTATACCTCGTTCGAGCTCAAGACCATATCATCCAATCCTGCCACCAAGCCCAAGGGAATGATTCTCGAAAACGACAAGGGCAGCATCTCCGAGGCTTCGAGGTCGTTGCAGGAGATTGTCAAGAACCGCTATGTCTATCAGAAGGCGCTGCTCGACGAGGTGGTGGTGTCTATACTCTACTCGGCATCAGACAAACCGCTGAAGGAGCGTATCAACTTCAAACTGCTCGATCAGGACCTCAAGGCAGAGTTGATGAACAATGGCGTCAACATTGGCTACCATTTCACCGTGTCTACCCAGGACGGTCGCGAGGTCTATCGTTGCCCCGACTATTCCGACGAGGGAGAAGAGTACACCTACACCCAGATACTCTTCCGCAATGACCCGGTCAGCAAGATGGGAGTTGTCAAGCTGCATTTCCCCGATATGAACAGCTACATCTACTCGTCTATCCGCTTCATGATTCCCAGTGTGATCTTCACCGTGGTGCTGCTCATCACCTTTATCTTCACGATAGTCACGATATTCCGCTCGAAGAGATTGTCTGAGATTAAGAATGACTTCATCAACAATATGACCCACGAGCTCAAGACGCCTATCGCCAGCATTTCGCTTGCGGCGCAGATGATGAACGACCAGAGCGTCACCAAGAGCGAGACCATGATGAAGCATCTGTCGGGAGTGGTGCAGGACGAGTCCAAGCGCCTGCGCTTCCTCGTGGAGAAGGTGCTGCAGATGAGTATGTTCGACCGTAAGAAGGCTGTGTTCAAGAAGAAGCACCTCGACCTCAACGAGATGGTCGAGAACATGGCCAACTCGTTTACCCTGCGCGTAGAGCATACCGGCGGAAAAATCTACACCGAGATTGAGGCTGTCGACTCTGCCATCTATGTCGACGAGGTGCACTTCCAGAACGCCCTCTTCAATCTGATGGACAACGCCGTGAAGTATGGCAAGCCCGAGAAGCCGCTCAATATCTATCTGCGCACCTGGAACGACGATACCCATCTCTGCTTCTCCGTGCGAGATACCGGCATCGGCATCAAGAAGGAAAACCTGAAGAAGGTGTTTGAGAAGTTCTACCGCGTGCATACCGGCAACGTGCACGATGTCAAGGGCTTCGGTTTGGGACTTGCCTATGTCAAGAAGATTATCGACCTGCATAGCGGCACCATCAAGGTAGAAAGTGAAGTGGGCAAGGGTACCACCTTTACCATCAAGTTGCCAAAGATAGAAGATTAATCAATCACAATTATCAATAGAAACAATATCAATAATCATTTAAACAATACAACTATGGACGAGAAGTTGAAAATTTTGCTTTGCGAAGACGATGAGAATTTGGGAATGTTGCTCCGCGAGTATCTACAGGCCAAAGGTTATCAGGCAGTTCTCTGCCAGGATGGTGAGGTCGGCTACAGAGAGTTTGCCAAGGGCAAGTTCGACATCGCTGTTCTCGATGTGATGATGCCCAAGAAAGACGGATTCACCCTGGCCCAGGAGATTCGTCAGGCCAACACCGAGATTCCTATCATCTTCCTTACCGCCCGTGCCCTCAAGGACGATATCCTCGAAGGTTTCAAGATTGGTGCCGACGACTATATCACCAAGCCATTCTCTATGGAGGAGCTCGTGCTGCGTATTGAGGCCATCCTGCGCCGTGTCCATGGCAAGAAGGCCAAGGATGCTACCGTCTTCCGTATCGGTCGCTTCGTGTTCGATGCTCAGAAGCAGCTGCTCACCATCGGTGAGAAGCAGACCAAGCTCACCACCAAGGAGAACGAGCTCCTGGCTCTGCTCTGCGCTCACTCCAACGAGATTCTGCAGCGCGACTTTGCCCTCAAGACCATCTGGATTGACGACAACTACTTCAATGCCCGCTCGATGGATGTGTATATCACCAAGCTGCGTAAGCATCTGAAAGACGATGACCAGATTGAGATTATCAACATCCACGGCAAGGGCTACAAGCTCATCGTTCCCGATGCCGATTAAGGCTTGACGCGTAATACATAGAAAAAGGTTCTTCTGCATGCCATTGGCAAAGACAGAAGAACCTTTTTTCGTATCCTTATGAGTCATGCTGGGCGCCACGTCTGCCGTGTTCCGCCCGCTTTCCTACAGGTGTGTGGTCTTGTTGACCAGATAGCAGTCGAGTATCACCATGGCAGCCATAGCCTCCACCACCGGCACGGCGCGTGGCAGCACACATGGGTCGTGTCGACCTTTGACCTCCAGCTGCGTAGCATTGCCGTCTGTGTCTATTGTGGCTTGCGGTCTGAGCAGTGTTGCCACAGGCTTGAACGCCACACGGAAACAGATGTCTTCGCCATTGCTTATGCCGCCCTGTATGCCTCCACTATGGTTGGTAAGCGTCACGTGGCTGCCGTCGGGGGCAAAGAGGTCGTTCACCTCGCTGCCTCTGTGTGAGGCCATGTCAAAGCCGTCGCCATATTCAAAACCTTTGACGGCATTGATACTCAGCATCGCACTGCCCAGTTGGGCGTGCAGTTTGCCGAACTCTGGTTCGCCCAGCCCGGCAGGACATCCCTCGACCACACAGGTAATGACGCCGCCGATGGTGTCGCCGTCGCTCTTCACCTGCATGATGAGCTCTTCCATCTGTGCCGCTTTGTCGGCATCCGGACATCTCACGTCGTTGTCGTCAGTGCGTCTGAGGTCGTATCGGTGATAGTCGCGGTCCAGCGCTATCCCTCCTACCTGCGAGGTATATGCCGTGATGCTCACCCCTATCTGCTTGAGTGCCAGCATAGCCAGCGCGCCACCCACACAGCGGCTTATCGTGACCCGCGCCGACGAGCGTCCGCCCCCACGATGGTCGCGTATGCCATACTTATTATAATAGGTATAGTCGGCGTGCGAGGGTCTGAACACACGGCGCATATTGTCATAGTCATGCGAGTGCTGGTTGGTATTGCGCACGATGAATCCGATGGGCGCACCGGTCGATTTGCCCTCAAATACACCACTGAGTATCTCTACCCGGTCGCTCTCGTTGCGCTGCGTCGTAAGCCGGCTCTGACCCGGACGACGACGGTCCAACTGGTGTTGCACGAAGTCCATGTCGATGTCTATCCCAGCCGGAAAACCGTCGATGACACCGCCTATCGCTTCACCATGGCTCTCGCCGAAGGTGGTGAGGCGCAGTATGTTTCCTATTGTGTTGCTCATGTTGTGGGTGGTTTTGTTGCCTATTGGCCTATTAGTGGTTGTGGTGTCCGCCTCCGCAGTGGCCCTCGCCTCCGCAGTGACCTTCGCCGCCACAGTGGCCCTCACCGTCGCAGTGGCCGTCGCCGCAACCGCCGTCACCACAGTGACCGCCGCAGCCGCCTCCGCAGTGTCCGCCACATCCGCCTTCACCGCTCAGCATGCGTGCCATCTGCTCTATCTCGGCATTGGTGGCAGGACGCGACTCGTGGATGGTTCCCTTGAAGTTGAGCGTCATACCTGCCAGTGGGTGGTTGAGGTCTATGCGCACCTTGTCGCTGCCGATGCTTACCACGCGTCCGAGGAAACGGTTGCCGTCCTCGTTCTGCAGCGGGACGATGGCTTCGGGGTAGATGTTCTTGCTGTCAAACTTGCCGTCGACGCTGAATATCTGCTTGTCCAGTTCCACTACGCGTGTGTCTACATGCTCGCCATAAGCTCTGTCAGGAGAGAGCACGAAGTCGAAGTCGGCACCCTCTGCCAGACCCACGAGATTGCTTTCAAAGTCCTCGAGAGTGGTTCCGAAACCGCTGAGAAACACAAATGGTTTGTCTTTAGCTGTCTCTTCTATCAGTTCCTGCTTGTTGTCGGTGATATCATAGAGCTTGTAGGCCACGCTGATATACTTGTAATCCTTTTGTTCCATTATTATTTAAGTATTATTGTTTGCTGTTCATGCAAAGGTACTAAAAAAACAGGGGTTACGGGTCTTTCTCCTTGATTTTTTTGACTTTGGCTTGCGTGGCTCGTTTATTTTCATTTATTTTGCAATATGAAGCGAACCGTATTTATGTTTTTGCTATGGGTCATGGCGACGGCTGTCTATGCCCAGCGCCCCGATTTTACCAAGATGTCTGCCATGGTGCGCTCGCTGGCTCTCGACGCCTCTTCGTCGGCAGCCCGCGTGCAGGGCGTGGGTGTCCATGCGGCCTCGTGGCTTTGCGCGTTCGTCGAGATTGACGGCGACGGAGCCGCTGTGCTCAACTCCTGTGGCGGCGAGTCGCTTGCCCGCTTTGGCAACATCCATATCGCCCGCATCCCCGTGGGCAGCATCGCCCGCCTGTCTTCGTTTCCTAAGGTCAAACGCATCGAGGCCAACCGTTCCCACCGCGCCACCCTCGATACGATGGCGGTCATACTCCGTGCCGACAAGGCCTACCGTGCCGAGTCTTTGCCCCAGGCTTTTACTGGCAAAGGCGTGGTGGTAGGCGTCCAGGACATAGGCTTCGACTACACCCATCCCACCTTTCTCGATACCCTCAGCCATCGCTGCCGCATCAGCTCGGTGTGGGACATGCTCGCTGCCGACGACGGGACTATGCCCGTGGGCGCCACCTATCACGGCGACGATGTGCTGGCTTGCCGACATTCGGCCGACGGCAACGACCAGACCCACGGCACCCACACCACGGGCATCGCTGCCGGCAATGGCTACCGCTCGGCCTATCGCGGTGTGGCCTACGAGAGCGACATCTGCCTTGTGGCCAACGCCACGGGCGACAATGCCTCGATGATTCCTCCCGAGCGGCTCTATCTCTACACCTACGCCCTCGATGCGCTCGGGTTCAAGTATCTCTTCGACTATGCTGCCGAGCGCGACATGCCCTGTGTGGCGTCCTTCAGCGAAGGTTCGGGCCAGGACTTCCGTGGCGATGACCGTCTCTATTACCAGGTGCTCGATTCGCTCGTTGGCCCTGGTCGTATACTCGTGGCTTCGGCGGGTAATGACGGCCTGGTCAAGACCTACTTCCACAAACCGGCGTCGCTGCAGAGCGAGGGGTCGTTCTTGCGGTCAGAGGGCGACCGTGTGTCGTTCATGGTTCGTGGCAACCGGAGTTTCGAGGTGCGCCTGGTGTCCTACGGCGATACCCGCGACACGCTGCTCATCGCTTCGCGCCAGGTGGCTGCCGACACGCTGCGCCTCGAGCAGTGGTGCGGCATGAGCGTCATGGCATGCGCCTATCCGTCGGCCTACGAGGCTGCCGACACGGTGATGGATGTCACTCTGCGCCAGACCGACGGGCGCCTGCTGTCGGTCGAGATTGTGGGCGAGGGCACCGACGCCAGTTTCTACAAGAGCCGTGGCACCCTCATCACCAATCCCGCCAACCCCAGCCTTGCTGCCGGCGAGTATAGCCATAGCATCGGTTCGCCCGCCAGTTCGCCGGCAGCCATCTGCGTAGGCTCTACCGCCTATCGCCAGGACATCTACACCTACCTCGGCGCCCATCGCGTCTACGACATGGGGCACGACGGCGAGCGCACCCGCACCTCGTCGATAGGCCCCACGGTCGACGAGCGCATCAAGCCCGATGTGATGGCTCCCGGCACCAACATCGTCTCCTCGTACAGCAGCTACTATCTCGAGCATCATCCCTCGGCGTGGGATATCGTCAATTCAGACAAGGAACACTTTGATTTTGAAGGCCGTACTTATGCCTGGAACTACAATTCGGGCACGTCTATGTCTACCCCCGCTGCCGCTGGTGCCATCGCCCTGTGGCTCCAGGCTTGTCCTACGCTTACCCCCGACCAGGTGCGCGAGCTCATTGCCGCCACCTCCCGTCGCCACTACCCGTCGCTCGACTATCCCAACAACTATTATGGCTATGGCGAGATCGATGTCTATGCCGGATTGCTGCGCCTGCTCGGCTTTACAGCCATCCCCGATGTGTCGCAGCGTCAGGCCCAGGGCGTGGCGATACGGCCCGTGGGCGATGGGGTAGAGTTGAGGTTCGACTCAGCTCCCAGCCACACCTTTGTGGTAAATGTCTATGGGGTCGACGGCCGCCGCGTGGCTTCCCACAGACTCGCGCCCGAGGGCTGCAGCTATCACATCTCGCTGGCTGGCGCTCCCCGTGGCGTCTATGCCGTCCAGGTCAATACCGGCTCCCGGGCTACGACGGGTTCCCAGCTTATCAGACACTAAATCATCATTTTTGGGTATTGCACATAGCGACAGAAAGCAGTACCTTTGCAACTGGATGAAAGTTTGATCGTAACCACTTAGATCATGATGTTTTGTATAATTGTAGAGAGGAGAGGCGTGACAGTGGTCATGCACTCTCCTCTAATCTTTTTCCCCCTTTCTCCCGTCATCCCATTCCTGCCCGTGGTCGTAGTATAATTGGTTTCAGACTTTGCAACCATCGTTTCCAGCTCTGCAATCATTGTTTCCAACCTCGCAATACTTAATTCCCGCCCCGCCTTCAACCTCTCTGCCATCATTGCGGTTTTGTGGCGTGTGGCGTAGCGCGCGCTCGTTTGCACCAGCTTGCCATACCAGCCCCGAGGGCGCATGTGGGAGCCAAAAAAGTGGCATTTTGTTTGGCATATTCGTTCTAAATGGTTACTTTTGCGCCAGTATAAGAAAGGACTTTTATGAAACAGCTTAAAGTGATGCTGCTGGTATGGGTTGTGGCCCTCTTGGCAGCATGCGGCACCACGCGCACGGTGCCCATTACCGGTCGCAAGCAGAGTCTGATGGTGTCCAATCAGGAGATAATGAGCCTGAGCAACAAGGAGTACAGCCAGTACATGCAGTCGGCCAAGAAATCGACCAATGCCGCCAATACCGAGATGGTAGTAAGGGTGGGCAAGAAACTGGCTACTGCCGTAGAAAACTACTTGAGAAACAACGGCATGGCAGCGGAAGTGAGTGAATACAGCTGGGAGTTCAACCTGGTGCAGGACAAGAGCGCCAACGCGTTCTGTCTGCCCGGTGGCAAGATAGTGGTCTTCGAGGGACTGCTGCCCTACACCAAAAACGAGAATGGACTTGCCATTGTGCTGGGTCACGAGATAGCCCACGCCGTGGGCAAGCACAGCGCCGAGCAAATCTCCAAGCAGATTAAGCAGCAGTATGGCACCCAGCTGCTCAGCAGCGTGCTCAATGCTGCCACCGGCACCAATGTGGGCAGTTATGCCGCCGTGCTGGCTCAGCAGGGTCTGAAGCTGCGCAATCTGAAGTACAGCCGCGACCATGAGACCGAGGCCGACCACATGGGACTTATCTTTGCGGCTATGGCCGGCTACAACCCGCAGGAAGCCATCACCTTCTGGCAGCGCATGTCGGGTGGCAAAGGCAATCAGGACGATTTCCTGTCAGACCACCCTTCCGACGCAAAGCGTATAGCCGCGCTGCAGCGCGATATGCCCGAGGCGCTCAGATACTATGAGGCCAGCAAGCCCAAGACTCTGAGAATCTCTACGTCGACCACGACAAAGACCACCACCACTACCAAGCACAGAAAGTAATACACATTATTAATATATAATAACGACAAGACTATGTTGGAAATTAATTCTTATGAAGAGTTTGCCGCTCACTTAGGCGAGGAAATTGGTACCTCTGAGTGGCTTACCGTCGACCAGGACCGCATCAATCAGTTTGCCGATGCCACCCTCGACCACCAGTGGATACATGTAGACGTAGAGCGCGCCAAGACCGAGAGCCCCTACAAGAGCACCATCGTGCATGGTTATCTTACCCTCTCGCTGTTGCCCTACTTCTGGAACCAGATTATCAAGGTCAACAACCTGAAGATGCTCGTCAACTATGGCATGGACAAGATGCGTTTCGGTCAGGCTGTGCCCGTGGGCAGCCGTCTGCGCATGGTGACCAAGCTGCACGAGATAGCCAACCTGCGCGGTATCTGCAAGGCCAGCATCGCCTTCAAGATTGAAATCGAAGGTCAGCGCAAGCCCGCACTTGAGGGCATCGCCACCTTCCTCTACTACTTCAACTGATATCGAAGCGGCAGTCAACAGGAGTTCCCCATCCGTCAACAAGAGCGGAAGGGGAACTCTTTTTGGTTCAATAAGTCGTGTGAATTGGTTGTTTATTACTTTTTGGGGTCTTCTCATGTCGATTTTCGGGAAAACTGTTTGCAGCCATTCACTTTTTTTATATCTTTGCTATCTCGACCAATAACAATAGTATAAATCTAAAATAAGACGTAACAATGAAAAAGCTGGTTTTAATGTTCGCAGCCGCACTGCTGGCAGTTTCAGCATCGGCTCAGACAGTCTCGGAAAGCAAGTCTTCTGATAATTTCTATCTCGGTGTCAACGGTGGAGTCATCACCGCCACCCATCCATCGACCATGGGGGCAGCCAACCATTGCTGGCTTCGTGATATCACTCCCAATGCCGGTCTGCGCTTGGGCCGCTGGTTTACTCCCGTATTCGGTTTGGCTCTTGAGGGCAATGCCTATTTCAAGAACCTGCATCATGGCAATCTCCAGGGTACGCTCGTCAACAGCATGAACACCTCGCTGCTGGCTACCATCAATCTGAGCAACTGGGCTGGTGGCTACAAGGGTGAACCTCGCTGCTTTGAGCTTATCCCGGTAATGGGTCTGGGATGGGGACACACCTTCGGTTCGCCCACCAAGGACTGGAAAGCCGACGTGCTGACCTCCAAGTTTGGCGTGGATTTCGCCTTCAACTTCGGTGCCAACAAGGAATGGCAGTTCTATGTTGAGCCCTCTATCAACTGGGCTCTCAACGGCAATGGCTACCAGGGCGTGGCTTACAATGTCAACAAGTCCGGATTCCAGCTCAATGTAGGATTCAACTACAAGTTCAGAAACTCCAATGGTACCCACAACTTCGCTCTTGCCCAGCTGCGCGACCAGGCCGAGGTCGATGCACTCAATGCTCAGATTAACGACCTGCGCGGCGAACTTGCCAAGAAACCTAAGGAGGTGGTCAAGGAAGTGGTGAAAACACAGGAAGTACAGGTGGGTAACCTCGTGTTTGTAACCTTTGCACAGGGCAAGCAGAACCTCACCGATGAGGCCAAGGAAGTCCTCAACACCATTGCTGAAGGCAAGCACGTGCAGGTAGTAGGTACTGCTTCGCCCGAGGGTTCCAAGGCGTTCAACAAGAGACTTTCGCAGGGTCGTGCCGATGTCGTGGCTGACTATCTCAGAGCCCGCGGCGTCATCGTCGACGAGGCTACTGGCAAGGGTGTGCAGGGAGTTACCTCCAATCGTCTGGCTATCGTATATATCAAGTGACAGTTTGACTGCGTCGATAATAAAAAAATCTCTGGTATCGTTGGGTACCAGAGATTTTTTCGTTAATTTTGTTGCGTAAAACGTATGAGTATGGAACAGACCAAAATAGCAAAATACAAGTTCTTGGCAGAGCCCTTCCACTGTGATTACTCCAATCATCTCTTCATGGGACATCTGGGTAATCATCTGCTCAATGCTGCCGATTTCCATTCCACCGAGCGTGGTTTTGGTATGAATTATCTTATGCCGCGCCACAAGACATGGGTGCTGTCGCGACTGGTGATAGAGATGGACGAGATGCCTTCCTCGTATGACGACTTCTATGTAGAGACTTGGGTCGAGAGTGCCATGCGCTACTTCACCTCGCGCAATTATGCCATCTCTGCCGCCGACGGTCACATGCTTGGCTATGGTCGCAGCGTGTGGGCGATGATTGATACCCAGAGCCGTCAGCCCACCGACATCTTCAGCATCCACGACGGTGCCATCAACAACTATATAGACAAAGACTATCCCTGTCCTATCGCCAGCCCGTCGCGGGTAAAGATGGGTGATGAGGCTGTGAAGGTGATGGAACTCAAGACGCGCTATAATGATGTCGATATCAATGGCCATATCAACAGCGTCAAGTATATCGAACATGTGCTCGACCTGTTTCCCGTCGATTGGTACAAGTCTCATTTCCTGAAACGCTTTGAGATAGCCTATGTGGCTGAAGCCCATGGCGGCGATGTCCTGACTTTCTATCAGGAGCAAACTGCCGACGGCGCTTACTGCATACGCATCACCAAGCGCGCCGACGATGATGCCACAGAGACCGAGGTAGCTCGCGGCAAGGCTGTGTTTATAGAAAAATAATGGGGGGAGTCAATCCTTGTTGAGGCAGATTTGACAGCCGTTGACAAGGATTATCTCTTCAGACACCAGTTCGGACAAAACCTGTTCGAACTGTTTTTTAGGAATCTGCAGATCACGCAGAATAGTAATGTGATGGGGCTCTCCGTCGGCCAGTTGTTGCAGGATAAGCTCGCGAGCTGTCTTCTCCTGTTGCTTGGTGACGCGTCCGTAGTGGTCTGCACACACATCGCAACGGTGGCAATCGTTCTTGTTTTCTTCTCCGAAATAAGCCATAAGCTGCCGACTGCGGCAAGTTTCATCGTTCTCGATATAGGCTATCATTGCCTCGATACGCTCGATGTAATTCTCCTTTCTTTCCTCGTATACCTCTCTGGACAGGACCACCTGCTCTGGGTCTACGCGGTCGGTAAGGTAGGTGATGTAGGGCATCTTGCGCTGTGGGATGAAGTGTACGATATGCCGCTGCGAGAGCATCTTGAGTATGGTGTAGACCTGCTCGTGCTCGAGTCCGCTCTGCAGGGCTATCAGCGACAGGTCGATATAGGCATAGTCGGTGAAGAGTCCGCCGTAGCAGCGCAGCAGCGCCGTGATGACCTTTTCTTCCATGGGCGTGCCCTCGTGCAGACGGTATAGCTCGTCGCGATGAAGCAGAAACATGATGCGGGCACGGGCGTCGGGGTCGGTCTCGTAGATGATGTAGCCGGCGCGCTGCAGGATGCGCAGGGCGGCATCGGTCTGGATGGGGTAGTGGTGGTAGATGTGGCAGAACTTGTCTATCTCGAAGGCACCGGTAAACCCCTTGCCGCTCTCTACGCCTATCTGGAAGTAATAGGCCAGATGCTCGTAGACACTGCTTATGAACTCCTTCTCAGGGAAATTGTCGGCGATGCGCTTCTTCAGCTTCACCTTGTCGCTCGTGTCGTAGAGCAGCACGGCATAGGCACGCTGGCCGTCGCGTCCGGCACGTCCGGCTTCCTGGAAGTAGGCTTCGATGGAGTCGGGACAGTCGTAGTGGATGACCAGACGCACATCGGGCTTGTCAATGCCCATGCCAAAGGCGTTGGTAGCCACTATCACCCGCCGTTCGTCGTCCTGCCATTGCTGCTGGTTGCGGTCCTTGATGGCGGGGTCGAGTCCGGCATGGAAGTGGTTGGCACTGATGCCGGCGTCGGTGAGCATCTTGGCTATCTCCTTGGTGCGCTTGCGGCTGCGCACATAGACGATGGCACAGCCCTGCACGGCTCTGAGGATATGCAGCAGCTCGTGGTCTTTGTCGGTGGTGTTGCGCACGATGTAGCCCAAGTTCTTGCGCTCAAAGCTCATGCTGAACACGTTGTGTTCCTTGAACCCCAACTTGTCTTGGATGTCTATCACCACCTTGGGCGTGGCGGTGGCTGTGAGCGCGAGGATAGGTACATTGGGCTTGATGCTGCGTATGTCGGTAATACGCAGGTAACTGGGACGGAAGTCATAGCCCCATTGGCTGATGCAATGGGCTTCGTCGACGGTGATAAAACTAACGTTGATGTGCTTTAACTTGGTAAGAAAAAGCTCGGAAGAAAGACGCTCGGGCGATACGTAGAGTATCTTGGTGGAACCGAAGATGCAGTTCTCGAGCGTCACGATGATTTCCTGTCTGGACATGCCCGAGAAGATGGCGGCCGAACTGATGCCACGCTTCTGCAGGTGCATCACCTGGTCCTTCATCAGGGATATAAGTGGGGTGATGACGATACAGACTCCATCCTGGGCCAAGGCAGGAACCTGGAAGGTGATGGACTTGCCGCCACCGGTGGGCATCAGGCCCAAGGTATCTTTGCCCGAGCCGATGCTTTCGATGATGGACTCCTGTATTCCTCTAAAAGATGTATAGCCCCAGTATTCTCTCAGTATGTCGTCATACCTTTTCATCCTCAGCAGGGCGTATGTCTTCTATCTGTAACTGGATGGCGTTGTGCTTGAAGACATTGTCCTCAAGCGTATAAGCGATGTCAAAGCTGCGCTTTGACTTGATGTAACGTGCCGATGCGCTTTGGCCGAAAGCTATGCCCTTGACCACATTGCTCGACTTGGAGTCGACCAGCTCGAGCTTGATATGCTCCTGCTCGCGGCCCACGACCTTGCTGGTGCCATAGTCGTAGACATTGAGGGTGCAGAAGAGGGGCTTGGGGTTGCCTGGGCCGAAGGGTGAGAATTTCTTCAGGTCGTTGTGCAGGCGCTTGGTGATATCCTTGAAGTCGATGACTGAGTCTATCTTCAGGTTGGCTTCGGTCTGCTCGGGCAGGATGTGGTCGTCTACATACTGCTGGAACGCCATGCGGAATTCCTTGATGCGGTCCCATTTCAGCGTAAGGCCCGTGGCATAGGTGTGGCCACCGAAGTTGACCAGCAGATGGCGGCAACTCTTGATGGCAGAATAGATGTCAAAGCCGGTGACGCTACGGGCAGAGCCGGTGGCATAGTCGCCATCGCGGGTAAGCACCACGGTGGGACGGAAGTAGATTTCCGTAAGTCGTGAGGCAACGATGCCGATTACGCCTTTCTTCCAGTTCTCGTCGTAGAGCACAATGCTCGACTGGTGCTTCTGGTTCTCCAAGCGGGCCACAATCTGGTTGGCTTCCTCGGTCATCTGCTTGTCTATATCCTTACGTTGCTCGTTGTATTCGTTGATGTGCTTGGCCATGCGCAGAGCCATGCCAAGGTCTTTTTCCACAAGCAAATCCACGCTTTCGCGGCCGTTCTCCATGCGTCCAGAGGCGTTGATACGCGGGCCAATCTTGAAGATGATATCGCTCATCGACAGCTCGCGGTTGTTGAGTCCGCAGATATCGATGATGGCTTTGAGTCCTACGCTTGGGTTCTGGTTGAGCTGCTTCAGACCGTGGAAGGCGAGGATGCGGTTCTCGTCGACTACGGGCACGATGTCGGCAGCGATGCTTACGGCACAGAGGTCGAGTAGGGGGATGAGGCGTGAGAAGGGGATGCCGTTGTTCTTGGCAAAGGCTTGCATAAACTTGAAGCCTACGCCGCATCCGCACAGGTCTTTGAAGGGATAGGGGTCGTCCTCACGCTTGGGGTTGAGGATGGCCACGGCGTCGGGCAGCTTCTCGTCGGGCACATGATGGTCGCAGATGATGAAGTCGATACCTTGCTCTTTGGCATAGGCTATCTCGTCGATGGCTTTGATACCACAGTCGAGGATGATAATGAGCTTCACGCCCTGCTCCTTGGCATAGTCTATACCTTTCTTGCTTACGCCATAGCCTTCGTCATAGCGGTCGGGGATATAGTATTCGATGTTGGAATAAAACTGCAACAGAAACTTATAGACCAACGCTACGGCTGTACACCCATCTACGTCGTAATCGCCATACACGAGAATACGCTCCTTGCGGCCCATGGCATCGTTGAGCCTGTCTACGGCGATGTCCATGTCCTTCATCAGGAACGGATTGATGAGGTCGGCAAGCTGGGGGCGGAAGAATCGCTTGGCTGCCGACTCGGTGGTAATGCCACGCCTAATCAGCAGCAGGGTGAGAATGGGGCTCATGTTGAGCTTCTCACCCAATTCCTTAGCAGCCTGTTCCTCTTCGGGTGTAGGATACTTGTAATTCCACTTAAAGTGCATTATATCGTTCTTTTATTATCAATAGAATGGGGGCCAAGTCTGGTATAGACCTTATTTGAGCCCAAAGTTACAAAATAAATACAAAAAAACGGCAGTTTCTCATCTAAAAATTTATGAGAAGCTGCCGTTTATGTATTTATGCGCTATGGTTCTTAGATGCCCATTTTCTTACGTATATCCTTGGGGATGGCATTCTTGTTGACCATAAAGTCCATGGTGTTGGCCACGATGTAGTTCTTGGTCATGTACCAGATACCCTTGTATTCGCCGGACTCGCCCCATGAGTTCTTTACCATATAGTACTCCTTGCCGTTCTGGTCCTTGGCGATACCGAAGATGAGCATACCGTGGTCGTCGGTCAGCTCCCAGTTGTCAAAACGCTGCTGGCGCTGCTCCTGTGTAGGCACAAGCTCGGGCACGTTTACACCGAGAGAGTCGATGAGGTTGGTCTTTTTGGCCTTGGGCAGCTTGAGCCAGTGTGCCATATCGCTGCCTGCGAGGCTTTCCATCTTCTTGGTGTCATAGAAGTAAGCCAGACCCTGACGGGTGAAGCCCTCTTCAGATACGTCACCACCCCATGCTACGGTGTAGCCGTTCATGATGGCGTTTTCGATGATGCGGGCCATGTCGTCGATAGGCACGTTCCATGACTGTGGGTTGCGCCAGTTGTCCTGCACCTCAACGGCAAACTGTGTCCAGAAGGGATGGTGGGTATAGCTGGTTACGGTCACGTAGTTGTTCCAGTCGAGACCCAGGCTGGCAGCAAAAGTCTTGGGAGTATAGTTCTTGCCTTCGTAAGTGAAGTTCTCAGGACACTTGCCGAGGTAGGCATCGAGGATGCCCTGCAGACCCACCTTCCACTGGCCAGACAGTTTCTTGCTGTTGCTGGTGGCAATGGCCTTGACATAGGGAGACAGCACGGTGAAGAACTCGTTGAAGTTGTTCAGTGAGTCGCCATACAGACTGCCGGGGAAAGGCATGATGCCCTGGGGGATGATACCATAGTTCTGGATGCAGTACAAGGGGTCGTAAGCCGAACCGCCCTGAGCAAACTGGCAGTCACCATGCAGACGTACTACCTGGATAGCACGGTCCATATAGGTCTTGTTGCTCACGAAGCTCTCTTCCAGGTCATAGACCTTGCCGGTAGCCTTGAGGATTTCGGCCTCAAAGTAACTTAGGGTAGAGTAGTTCCAGCACGTACCCGAACGGTTCTGGTCCTTGATACTTGTAATCTTATTCTCCTTGACTACAGTGAATACGGGCTTGTTGGGATTTACCTTCTCAGCCTTCTTCTCCTGTGCGTTTGCGCCCAAGGCCACCATAGCCACGAGCGCCATCATCATGATTTTTTTCATTTCTTGTTGTTTTATGATTCTGTTGATTATTGTTTGTTTTCAGCCATATATGCTTCTACATCCTTGGGATGATAGGGGATGCGCTCGTTGCCCAAGAAGCGGGCACCGTCGGCAGTGATGAGCAGGTCGTCTTCGATGCGGATGCCACCAAAGTCCTTGTAGGTCTCCAGCTTGTCAAAGCAGAGGAAGTCCTTGCAGTGGCCCTTGGCGCGCCATTCGTCGATGAGGGCGGGGATGAAGTAGATGCCAGGCTCGTCGGTCACTACAAATCCTTCCTGCAGACGGCGTCCCATGCGCAGACAGTTGGTGCCAAACTGCTCGAGGTTGGGGCGGGTCTCCTCGTCAAATCCCACGTTCACCTGGTCCAGGTTCTCCATGTCGTGTACATCCATACCCATCATGTGGCCCAGTCCGTGGGGCAGGAACATGGCGTGGGCTCCCTGGCGCACAGCCTCTTCGGTGTCGCCCTTGGCAAGCCCCAGTTCCTTCAGATGGTCAAAGATGAGGCGGCATACGGAGAAGTGTACGTCGGCATACTTCACACCGGGGCGTGCCACCTCGAGTGCATGGTCGTGGGCTGCTTCTACGATAGAGTATATCTCCAGCTGTCGCTGGCTGAACTTGCCGTTCACGGGGTAGGTGCGGGTGTGGTCAGAGCAGTAGTTGTTGATGGTCTCGGCACCAGCGTCACAGAGCACGAGGCGTCCGCTTTCCAGCTTAGCCATAGAGGGGTTGCCGTGCATGATCTCGCCGTGTTGCGAGAAGATGGTGGGGAAGCTGACCATGGCGCCATACGAGTGGGCGATGCCGTCTACCTGACCGCCAATATACTTCTCGGTCAAGCCCGGACGAGTCAGTCTCATGGCGGTGGTGTGCATCTTATAGCCTATCACCGAGGCGCGCTCCAGCTCTTCTATCTCCTGCTGTTCCTTGGTAGAGCGCATCTTCACCACAGCCTTAATCAGCTCCATCGATGCCGATTCCTTCTGCTGGTTGGGATGTATACCTATCAGGTCAAACAGCTGCAACTTGATATCATATCTGTAGGGAGGCAGGAAGTGGATGGGGCGCTTCTGGCTCAGTGCAGCGTTGCAGATGGTCTTGAGCTCTTTCATCGGAGCCCAGTGTTCCACGCCCACCTGTGCAGCCATGTCGGCCACGGTGTCTACCGAGCCATACCACACGATGTCCTCTATGTCAATGTCGTTGCCTATCAGCGTTTCCTTGTCTTCGTCCAGGTCTATCACGCCCACCAGGCCGTCGCGTTGCTGACCGAAATAGTATAAGAATGTGGAGTCTTGACGGAAGGGGTAATACCCGTTGTTGGGGAAGTTGGCTGGCGAGTCGTTGTTACCAAACAGGATGATGATACCACTCTTGACCAAGCGCTTCAGCTCGGCCCTACGACGGATATATGTTTCTTTACTAAACATTGTATTATGTGTTATTTGTTGTCCTATAATCCATATCATTCAGGCGGCTATCCGCCTATGAATTACAAAGTTAATGATAATGCGCAACGTAACCAAACAAAACCGAAGAAAAATCACTTTTGCTATATATATAATAAGGTATATGGGGTTAATGAGGTAAACACAAAAAGCCTTGGTGTCTTCTGAAGGCTTCGCCGTTGTGGTAATGTTTTTTACCGCCATGGCTTTTTGTATTTATATCAACCTATTACAGAAGTAGCAAATAATGGATAACCCCCGCAATTGACTCTCCGCACGCAGCAGCAACTCCTATAGAGTTGCCAAGGGTGCGTACCTACAGCAAGTTATAATGTCCTAACCCACAGCAAGATAGGACTCCCGCCCCTTGGGGAGGGCCTGGGGAGGGGCTTCTCCGCACAAGCAGCAGCAACTCTGACGGAGTTGCGATTCCCCAGCCCAGGGTTGCGGGCGCAGCACGCTACCCTGGGTACATATATAATTAAGGTATAGCAATGCTGTAAGTATTGCGCTTAGCCGAAGGCGTTACTTGTCGTGTGTGTTTCCATAATCCTTGAATATACCATCACAATAATCTACAAAAAGATTTGTGCCTTTTCAGGGCTAAGCCCTGAAAAGGAACAAAACGTTTTGTATCATCCTCTTGTCCTTAAATACTTTTGGTAAACCATCTGCTACCATGATTACCGCCTTTTTTTTCTTTATTTCAATATTTTTTACCGTTTTCCTTTTGGTTATTGTATATTTTTTGTAATTTTGGAGCGTTAATTGGTGAAGCTGCATATCTTCATACCACTTTGGTGGTTGTTACGAGGGTGGCGGAGACCAATGCGATCTTTGCCCCATGCTCACGCCGAGCCTTGCATAGCAGGGAGGGGTGGTGGGAAACGGGGCACGACATATATTAAGGCGTTTACTTGACGCTTTGTTCTTGACGAACTGGAATCTCGCAAATTCCCCACATTAAAGTCTTGAGCTTAGCCAACGGTAGATGTCCATGGGTGTGATTATGTTGCAACCCCATTACGGCTCTATACCTTATTATATATAGGTATTTGGGCTGTATTGACTATTGTGGCTTTTCATATCGGCGTGGGCTCTGGCGTTGTCTGTTCAACTTTAATAGGCAATGCGAGAGCCTCAGTTCGTGGGACAGACGACAAGCGGTGTTCCCACGCTTTTTTTATGCTCGCTTTCCATCTCTATCTTAACAACCTGTCCGGCCCAGGGGACCCCCGGCGTAAATGTAGATATACTAACTATCAAAAATAATTGTAGTATGAGAAACGTTTACAACTTAAGCATTAGGGCCTGGCTTTTGTCCTTGCTCTGCCTGTTGGTAGGAGGCAGGGCGGTGGCCAATGAGCCACAGCTCCCTAAACCTACCAATGACCACATCACCGTCAATGATGTTACGTTGGTGCCAGGCAGCACCGACACCTATCAGGTGGAGATAAGCCTGGTGGGTTCCCAGATTTACACTGCCTTCCAGATGGATATCGAGTTTCCACCCGGAGTGGAACCTGTATTGATGCGCGATGTCTATGTAAAACTGTTCAATACTGATGATAATGACTTGTGCAGCAGTAGTCATACAATTGGGGTCTCTTATGGTGCTGTTAAGGATAAGGAAAGGACTTTGCGAATGTCCTGTGTTTCTCTGCAAGCCTCCCCTTTTTATGGTAAAAGTGGCAAGCTGCTCTACTTCAAGGTAAAGGCATCTCCCTATCTCAAACCGGGTGATGTCGTCCTTCAGGTAACTAATTTTGACTTAATTACCAATGAGAATGCGCAGAAGTATCACTGTAAGGACCAGACGCTTACGCTCCATGCCAAGGCCGAGAGCACGGTGAATCTGTCGGTGAGTGGCTCCAGCAATTATGGCACCTGCGTGTTGCCCTTCGCTGTGTCCTCACTGCCTGCCGATGTCAAGGCTTATTCTGCCAAGGGGCTCGACGACATGGGTCAGCTGGTGGTGCTCGACGAGGTGACGCAGCTGGCTGCCTATACACCTTATATATTATATAGCACCTTGGGTTATTCCGGCTCGCTTAAGGGCGAGGTCGATGCTAACAAGTATGGCGAGGTGGTCAGCGACGGATTGCTCCGCGGCGCCATCGCTTCGCAGAAGAAGAGTGTGGGCTATGTGCTGCAAGACCTCGGCGAGGGTGCCAAGTTCTATGCCATGGATGGTGTGGAGTTTCTCATCCCCGAGGGCAAGTGCTGGCTCGAGATGCCCAAGGCGCAAGCCTCTGCCCCGCAGTATGGCATACAGATAGGCGCCACCACGGGCATCATCGCCCCCATCACCGCCCCCACCACCCACGGCAGAATATACACCCTCGACGGCAAGGAGGTGAAGACCATGCAGCCCGGCAGCATCTATGTGGTGAACGGAAAGAAAGTATTGAAAATAAAATAACTAACTAAAATCAAACAAAACATGACACACAAAACGATTATCAACATCTGCCTAACGCTCATCGCCCTATGCTGGACAATGGCGATACAGGCGCAAACAGTAACTGTAGATGGCATTAATTATAACCTTAACAGTGATAAGACAGCAGAGGTTACCAAGTCAAATGTCACTGGCGATATAGTGATTCCTGAGAAGATTACTGTTGATGGCGTTGAATACTCGGTGACAAGTATAGGGGGATGGGCATTTAACAGTTGTTCTAGTCTTACTTCCGTGAATATGCCATCGGCGACAAGTATAGGTAAAGGTGCATTTTTTCGGTGCGATGCCCTTACTTCTGTGAAGATGCCATCAGTGACAAGTATAGGTGGTAGTGCATTTGTGGATTGTTCAAGACTTACTTCTGTGGATATGCCATCGGTGATAAGTATAGGTGGTAGTGCATTTGCGGATTGTTCAAGACTTACTTCTGTGGATATGCCATCGGTGACGAGTATAGGTGACCAAGCATTCATTGGTTGCTCAAGGCTTACTTCTGTGGACATGCCATTGGTGACAAGTATAGGTGGATATGCATTCCGCCGTTGTCCAATTCGCAAGCTCTATTTACCATCTTCCTTAACAGGTATTTGCAATTATTGTTTTACCAACACAATTGAAATTACACTTGCAGCGACCACCCCTATTCAATTCTTTCAGGATAGTTCAATTGGTTCTTTAATGAAATATGTTGTTATCCGTGTGCCAGAAAGTGCAGTGGATGATTATCGGACAGCAGCCGGCTGGAGCAACTATAAAGACCAGATATTCTCTATGAGCGACATCATAGACTATGATGTTACCGTGACTGCGCAGGAGAAGGAGTCGGGGCTGCTGAATGTATTGGGTCAAGACAATCTCAGCAAGGTGGTATCGCTTAAGGTAACGGGCACCGTCAACGGCTATGACATCATGATAATACGCAACAAGATGCCCAATCTGCACCATCTCGACCTTACGGATGCCACCATTTTGGCCAATGATTATGAATACGATACAGGATATCATACTGAGGATAATATCATTGGAAATATTATGTTTGCCAATTTAGGAAAACTTGTATCCGTAAAGTTGCCTAAAAATGCTACAAGAATTGGTCTTTCTGCTTTCAGTGGTTGTACTAACCTTGTAGAAATTGTCCTGCCTGTTAAGTTAGAGTCGATTGGCGGTTCTGCCTTTAATTTTTGTAAAAAACTTACAACCATTGACCTTCCTCCTACGCTTAAGACGATTGGCGGTTCTGCCTTCTATGACTGTGAAGATCTTACAACCATAGACCTCCCACCTACGCTTAAGACGATTGAAGATAATACCTTCTATAGGTGTGGCTGTCTGGAGAAAATCTCTCTGCCAGGCTTAGATCATATCGGCGCAGGAGCATTCAGATATTGCGGTCTCAAAGAAGTGAGAATTCCCAGTACACTAAAGTCAATAGGAAATAATGCCTTTAACTGTGGTTATCTGGAAAAGGTATATACTTATACTATAGAACCAATAGAGATAAAGAAAGAAACATTCTCCAACTATGCTACCGCCACGCTTTATGTTCCAAAACAGGCATACGATAATTACTATTATAATACCCAGTGGAGCCAATTCCCCACTCCGGTGGAGTTCGATGAACCCTACAAATATTTCTACTTGAACAAGGAATTTACCTTGGACGACCGATTCACGGGCGAGCCCGATATCGATATCAATCCTGGTGGTGGCATCATCGTGCCCGGCAAGCCTGAGCTGCCTCCCCAGGATGCCGACACCATACACATCAAGGGCGATGGCAAAAACTGGGCATCCATCATCGCCAATGCCAACCTCAATGCCAAGGGACTCTATATAGACATCACCATCAAGGCCAACCGCTGGTATTTCTTCAGCTTCCCCTTCAAGGTGAGAAAAGCCGACATCTCGTGTGGCAAGAATGTGAAGTTTGTGTTCCGTACCTACAATGGCGCCATCCGCGCCAAGTATGGCAAGGGTGGATGGATAGACCTGGATAGCTCTGAGGAATATCTCTACCCCGGCAAGGGCTACATCTTCCAGGCGTCGCTCGACTGTACGCTGTCTATCAAGATAGAGAAGAGTGCGTTTGGCAAACTGCCCAACGTGAATGTAGACACCAAGCTCGATATTCACACTTCTACCAACGAGCAGAACGCCAGCTGGAACTTCGTGGGCAACCCCTTCACTGCGTTCTACGACATCAACGATATGGGCTACACCAGTCCTATCACCCGCTGGAACAGCGACAGCAAAACCTACGAGGCTGTACGCCCCGGCGACGACAATGCTTTCCTCAATCCCTTTGAGGCATTCTTCGTGCAGTGTCCCAAGGACAATGACGACATCAACTTTGGTGGCGACAACCGTCTTACCCAGACTGGTAGAGACAAGAAGATGAACAGCCAGATGCAGAAGGCACGCATGGAAGGACAGTTTGACGTGCAGCGCCAGATAGTAAACCTCACCCTCAGCGACGGAACCACCACCGACAAGACCCGCGTGGTATTCAATCCCGACAAGAAGGCTGGCTATGAGCGCGACTGCGATGCCGCCAAGTTTGAGAGCAACGGCGCCTCTGAGCTCTACACCGTAGAGGCTCTGGCAGGCAGACTCGCCATCAACGAGCGCCCCGAGGGTAGCGTGAAGATAGGTTACCGTGCCGCCAAGGCTGGCGAATACACAATTGCCGCCCAACGTATGGATCGCCAGGTACTCCTGCGCGACAACGACCTGCAGATAACCTTCGACCTCACCCAGGGCGACTATCACTTCACCTCTGATGCCGGCGAGTTCGACAACCGCTTCATGCTGCTCATCGACAACAGCACCACCGGTATCGGCGACATCGTAAGCACCACCGGCGTCAACGTGAAACCCACCGACTGCGGCCTCAATATCAGCAACCTGCAGGGCAAGACTCTCCATGTCTATGCTCTCAACGGTGCTCTCTACGCCACCCGCACCCAGGATGGATTCCTCGGCCTCACCAAGGGCGTCTATCTGGTAGAAGTAGAGGGACTGAAGGCCAAGTTTATGGTAAGATAAAAGGCATAGGACTATGACCAAGTTACAACGATTACTGATGACATGGCTGCTGCTCATCGTGGGCAGCGCCATGCTCACGGTGTCGGCGCAAGACGATTTCAACCCCGGTAATCCGCCCGAGCCCGATCTGCGCCTTAGGGTCAACGTGAGCTCCGAGCGCGGCTATACCTCGGGCAGTGGCACCTATCTCAGCGGCACTAAGGTGACGATAAGAACCTCGTCGCAGAGCCCGGACTTCACCTTCGCCTACTGGACGCTCAATGGCGAGAAGTATAGCGAGCAGTCGACATTTGAGTATGTCGTGGCCGACCGCAACGTAAACTTTGTAGCCATCTACGACTTTACGCCCGTCAACCCCTCTGAGCCACAGATGCCCGACACCTACCGTGTGTATCTCTCTACCAATGAGCCGGGCAGCTGTTCGTTCAACCGCGACAACGGAGCCAAAGCCAAGGCTGGTACTTGGGTGGAACTTAGGGCTACCCCCAGTCAGGGATATAAGTTCAAGGGATGGTTCGTCGACGGCGTGAAGCAGAGTGACCAGCTTACTTTCAACTTCGAGATGCCTGCCAGCAACGTGAACTACGAAGCCCGGTTTGTCTATAACCCCGACAGCCCCGACGAGCCCCAGGGCGACGGCAGCCAGACGGGTAATATCACCAATAGTCAGGTGGGTGACGTCGATGGTGATGGCACGATAGATACTGCCGATGCCGTGATGATTATCGAACATTATATCAAGGGTACCACCGACAAGCTCAACAAGGCGACAGCCGACGTCGATGGTGACGGAAAGATAGATACGGCCGATGCGGTCAAAGTGATTAACAAATATGTAAACAAAGAATAAGACAATGAGACATAATTATGTAAGCCCCCAGTCAGAGCGCATACGTGTGGCAGCCATGCACACCCTGCTCGCAGGTAGTGGTGAAAGCAGGGTGGAGGTTGGCGGCAAAGCCGACAACTCCAAGCCCATCCTCGCCCCGCGCGACGACTGGTATGACGAAGATGAATGACGATAGCTGAGTAGTCAGCTTGACTTTTATCCGTGGCCCAGACTTCTCCCGCCTCTCCAAATGGTATAGGGAAAGTCTGGGCTTTTTTATGTGGGAAGCCAAGCCGAGGAAGCCCCTCCCCAGCCCTCCCCAAAGGAGGGCACTGAAAAACTAAAACCCACTATCAAATTGAAAGTTGATGACGGAGAA